>ERZ761603.24-NODE-24-length-144085-cov-14.698368_pt1 | contig 144085 bp, 93 predicted proteins | sample MGYA00511879_ERZ761603 | MGnify/ENA primary metagenome ERZ761603 (study PRJEB28899, sample SAMN02850040) | bioreactor sludge metagenome | biome: EBPR Sludge; feature: EBPR Bioreactor; material: flocular biomat | place: Australia: Thorneside Wastwater Treatment...
GGCCGCGGCGAAGCGCTCGGCCTGTCGCACATCGGGACGCCGCCGCAGCAACTCGGCCGGCACGCCGGCGGCGATTCGCGCCGGGGCCTGAGGCACACGCGCGATGCCGACCGACGAGGGGGCGAGCTCGTCTTCGAGCTCCGATGGCGCACGCCCGAGAAGCACGCAGAGCGAGAGCCGGAGTTGATCGATCGCGTTCTTGAACTCGGGAATGAGGGCCTGGGTGTCGGTGAGGGTTGCGCGGGCGGTCGCGACGTCGAGCTCGGAGACTGCGCCGCTGCGGAACCGGACGTCGGTCAGGTCGAGGGTCTGCCTCTGGAGTCCCACGTTCGACTCGGCAATCGCCAGTCGCTCCTGGAACGAACGCAGGAGGATGTAGTTCGTCGCGACATCCGCGATGACGGTGATGAGCACGGCGTCGTAGTCGGCAACGCTCGCGAGCAGCTCAGCGTCAGAGGCTTCGATGCCGCGTCGGAACTTGCCCCAGAAATCGAGTTCCCAGGCGGCTTCCAGCCCGAGGAAGGCTTCTGAGAACGAGCGGTCCGCCCCTTGGCCGATCACCGAGTTCTGACTCAACTGATTAGCGCCCACAACACCGGTGCCGGCCTGGGTTTGCGGGAAGAACCGGCCGACGGCGATGGAACGCCTGGCGCGGGCCTCGATCACACGAAGGCCGGCGGCGCGGAGCGTCAGGTTCTGGCGTGCCGAGGACTCGATAAGCTTGGTCAGCGTCGGGTCCTCGAATGACTCCCACCAGCGGGGATTGACGGCCGTGGGTGCGGCGTCAGCGAGCCACGAGGCGTTGACCTCGGCTTCAGGAGTTGTGTAGTTGGGCCCGACTTTGCAACCGGACATCGTGACACCCGCGGCGACGACCAGACAAGCTGCGGCAACAGCGGAGCCTGCTCGCGGCGTGGCACGCGAGAACGGGCACGCTGCGAAGAGCGGCCGAGTAGGAGACCATTGATCGACGTGCTGGTTCATCTCTGTATCCGATAGATCATGTGACGCGTCGGGCGCGAACCCAAGACGATTACTGGTATGGAGCGAAGGCATCCCGCACGGCCGCGGCATCCGTCGTTGTGCGCAGGCACAGACCAAGGAGCAGCCGTGCCTTGAGGCCCGAAAGGTACCCCGCCGGGATCGCACCGCGTTTGATCAGGTCGATCTCGGCACCCGGGTAGCCGTAGGTGCTGGTGAAAACCGGTCCTGTCATCGATCGGCTCGCGAGGACAACGGGGACCTTGGCGGCCAACTCTCCGATGAGGGGCGCGACATCGGCGTGAACGTGGCCGGCTCCCATGCCCTCGATGACGACGCCCTTGAAGCCAAGCCCTGGCAAGGCACGGAGGAGTCTTCCGTCGTCCCCCATGGCGACCTTGATCAGCGCGATGGGCACCGGAGGGCCGTCGTTGAGCGGGAGTTTCGGGAGCGGCGCGACTCGCGCGTAGAGACTAACTCGCCGCTCGGCGACCACGCCAAGAGTGCCGACGAGCGGTGACAGGAAGGCCGAGGGGAGGGCCGTGTGCGATTTCTGCACGAATCGGGCGGCGTGGATGTCGTAGTTCAGAACCACGAGCACGCCCGCCTTGTGCGCCTGGGGCGAAGCCGCGACGATGGCGGAAGAGAGCAGATTGGCGGGCCCGTCGGCACCGGGGGCGTCGGCCCCGCGCATGGCACCGGTGATGACGACCGGCTTGTCCGAACCGATGAGCAGATCGAGCAGGAACGCCGATTCCTCGATGGTGTCGGTGCCCTGAATGACCACCGCGCCGTCGAAGCCTGAACGCAGGGCCTCATCGATCGTGCGTGCCACCTCGACGATGATCGCCGGGGTGAGCGATGGGCTGGGGAGCTTGAAGGGCGAGCGGGCCTCGATGGTGGCTAACCCGGCGAGTTCCGGCACGGAAGCGATGAGTTCGGCGGCCCCGAGCTTCGGCGAGATGCCGCCCGAGGCGCTGGGGATCATGGTGATCGTGCCGCCGAGAGAAATGAACAGGAGTTTGGGAAGGCTCATGGAATTGACCTCGGATCCCGTCGGGCTTAGAACGCGATGCGCAATCTGAGAGAAAGGACGGCAATGGCGTCGTCGTCCGGTGCATTGGTGGGGTCGAAGATGCCCTGGACATCGACCGTGAACTGGATATGGGGCGAGACTTGGAAGCGGTGAAAGACCTCGACGACCTTCTCGTCACGCGTGGCGACCGCCGGTTCTGTATACGCAAACGCCGCTCCGGTGAGGTTGTCGGGGCTGCCGAGCATCCCACGAAAACCCATACCGGCCTGGGTCGAACTCTTGATGCTGGTAATCAATCCATCGTCGGCATTGCCATAGCGGGCGAAGACATGGAGACTGTCGTTGAGGTCCTGCTCGAGGATGATCGTGAATCCGGAGTCGCTGGGGCTGTTGATGAGTTCACGCTCGTCCATGTGCCAGAAGAGAACGGCGTAACGACCGGACCCCAGGCCCTCGATGGTGGGCGTGAATCCGATCTCGCCGAAGTAGAAGAACTTCTCTTCGTCGAGGTACGGCATGTCATTGATGGTCGACCGCCCGTAGCCGTTGGCAGCGCCGCCGGTGACGTAGAACCAGTCAACAGGGCGGATCGATGCGCTCGCGGCTGTAACGTGGCCGCCGGGGTAGGCGGTGGTGGAATCGGCGGAAAACGCGCGATTGAGAAAGAAAAGGTTGATGCTCTGCAGACGGTGACCACCGACAAGGTCTGAAACGTCAGCGCGCCCGGCGAGCAGGCGGAGGCGCTCGTCGAAGAGGTGTTGAATGTAGAAAAGATCGCGGAGCACAATGCCACGGTCGTCGAACCCGCCCGTAGTGCGCTGGAGTGTGCCGACATCATCGCGCAGCGAGTTCGGGTTCTCCCAACCTATCTGGTGCCGGTATTCGCCGGAGGCCACGAGCAAGCCACGGTCCTTCGTCCCGCGCCCGATCAAGGTCCAGAAGCCCATGAGGTCGAGATCGCCGGCGAAGCGTGTGCGGTCGCCGGGACCGCCGCTCGCCTGCTGGAAGAGAGCGGTATAGGCGAGGTGGAAGCGAAGGCCGGTTTCGAGCTCGAACTTGTCCGACCATTCGGTGTACGAGCGGATCGGGCTTTCGATGAAGTCGAGTTCAAACATCCCCCGTCGGACCGTCTCGATCTCTTTTTCCATCGAGGGGGGATACTCGACGGTCTCGCCGGGAGAAAACTCAAACTTCGCGGGGTCGATCTTGAGCATGAAGCCGTCGGATGCCGGGTCGGGCGGCGGTTCCGGAGGCTCCGCCGCGGACGACGCAGGTGCTGGTACAGGCTCGGAGGGTGGCGAAGCCGCTGGCGACTGGGCCAAGACCCGCGACGGTTGCGCGAGGAACGCGATCGCCGGGGCCAAGGAAAGCCCGCACAGCACGCCTGCCCTTGCCAGCTTCTGCATCGCGACGTGTGATAACGAGGCGAACGATCGGGGCCTGATTCTGACGTGTCGGTTCACGGTTGACCTCCTTAAGACTTAGGGGCCGGGCGGGGCTTGTCGTCGGGGGGGATCTCGCCGCGCTTGTACGAGGGGAGCATGCTGCACGGGAGCAGGGCCAGAAGCGCTATGCCGGACATGATGATGAAGCCGGTCTTCAAGGCTCGCAGGCGGGCGTTCTCATTGATGCGGACGGCCTTCTCGACCTGCTCGGGCGAGGCCGTTGTTGCTGCCATGGTTTCCCGGAGGCGGTCGTTGCCGACGAAGTTGATGCTGCTCAGATCGACCTGCGCGGCGAGCTCGGGGGTGATGACCGTGCTGCGGTCAACTTCCCTGAGGACGAACGATCCGAGGAGTCCGACGAGCACAGCGCCGACGACCGCCGTGCCGACGGCCGCGGCCATGTTTTGCGTGACGCCACGCAGCGAGCCGACATCCCCGGCGAGTTCTTTGGGGGATGCGGTGACGAGGACATTGAACAGCAGGGTGACGAGCGAACCCTGGCCAACGCCGACGATGACGAGGCCGATGATGACCGGAATGGTGCTCCAGTCATTGTGGATAACGAAGGCAAGCCAGGCCATGCCGATAGAGACCGCGATGTAGGCGATGAAGGCGAGCTGGCGCGGGCTGAGGCGGTTGTACAGGCGGACGACGAGGATGGCGGTAAAGAAGACCGTGAGCATGAAGGGCATCATCGCGAACGATGTCTGCATGCTCGATCGGCCTTGGACGATCTGGATGTAGAGCGGGACGGAGAAGTTGATCGCCCCTTCCATCGCCACGATGAGGAACAGGGCCGCAACAGTCGCCCACTCACGCGGAGAACTGACCACCTGCAGCGCGAGCAGCGGAGTCTTGTTGGCGGCCTCGCGACGGAAGGACCAGAGGAAGAACATGGTCATGGTCACGACCCCCGCGACGATGAACATCGGCGCGGGCGAGACTCCGACCAGATCGAACGGGGCGCCCGGAAGGGCCGTCAGCGCGCCCCAGGACCTGATGTTGTTGAACCCGAAGATAATGAGGATGATGCCGATGGCGGCGAGGAAGACGCCAACAACATCGATCTTCACCTCGGGTTTGGGGGCGGAGGGCTTGAGCTTGAAACTGAGCACAAGGATGGCCGCGGCGTGGAGGATGAGCAGGCCGAACCCGAGGCGCCAGTTGAACGCGGCAACGAAACCGACGGTGACGAAGGCGAGTACGCCGGCGATGGCGCGGGCCGAGCCGAGCCAACCGACCGCCTGGGCCTGCTGATCCCCGCGGTAGTGGTTGGCGATCAGCGCGACAAGCGACGGCACGAGCGCCGCGCCGGCGAGGCCCGCGAGGCCCTGGGCCAGGAGCATGATCTCGGCCCGGGGACTAACGACCATGAGCACCATCGCGCACAAGAACATCAGAACCGCGGCCTGGAAGAAGATCTTCGAGCCGAAACGCTGGCCGAGTTTGGCACCGAGCATGACAAAGCCCGAGACGCCAAGCGAGTACATGATGATCGCCACGCCCACCGTCGTCGGGGGAGTTTCGAAGCTCTTCACCATCCCCGACATGGACACCGGGATGGCCGCGACGTTGAAGGACATCAACGCCTGGCCCATGGCGATCACGATCATGGGTGTCCACGACGAACGGTCGTTCGGGGCGGCAACTGCGGATGGTCCGCTCATGGGGTCTCCCTTCTCGGGTTGGCGAGATCAAGTGTTCACTCGGGCGGCTCGGGCACACCCCGCGGTCTCATTTCTCGGGGTGGATTCGGAAGAAAATGCAGTACAGAGACGGAACCACGATCATGGTCAGGAACGCGGCGAACGCAAGCCCGAACATGATCGTCACGGCCATCGCGGAAAAGAACGGGTCGGACAGCAGCGGGATCATGCCCAGAACGGTGGTGACTACCACGAGCATCACCGGGCGCAAACGCCCGACAGCGCCGTCGATAACGGCGTTGTAGGGCGATTTGCCGAGTTCGAGCTGCGTGCCGAACTCGTCCACAAGCACGATCGCGTTCTTGATCTGCTCCCCGGCGAGTGCGATTGCCCCCAACAGCGCCATGAAGCCGAACGCGGCGTTCGTGAGGAGCATCCCGACCGTAATGCCGATGATGATGAGCGGGACAGTCAGACAGATCGACGCCGCCGACCGCACCGAGTTGAAGATCCACAGCACGATGAACGCCATGAGCACGATCGTCGCGGGAAGAGGTTGCGCGAGGGCGGCCCGGGCGTTGGATGAATCCTCGAACTCCCCGCCCCATTCCAGCCGATAGCCCTCGGGCAGTTCGATGCCTTCGATCTTGGCCCGCACGCGCCCAAGGAGCTCGCTGGGAAGCCCGGCCCGTGGATCGGCGTGGACGGTGACAGTGGGGAACCGGTCGCGACGCATCACGACGGGATCCTCCCACGCCACCTCAACCCCCGATACCACCTGGCTCATCGGGATCATGCGTCCGGCGACCGGACTCCAGATCTGCATGTCCGCGATCGCCGCGGTCTCGGTCCGCTCGTTCGCCGGCGGGCGCGCGATGATGGGGAGGAGCCGCGTTTCCTGCGGGTACACCCCGCCTCCGAGGCTGGCCGGCTCGCGATAGAACCCGACCGTCCGGCCCTCAAGGCTGGTCTGGAGGGCGCGAGAGACATCGACACGCGTGATCCCGTTGCGCCGGGCCGAGAGGTCCTGCAGCACAGGCCGGATGACTTTTTCCTGCTCTCGCCAATCATCACGGATGGCCATGGCCAGCCCGTCCTCGTTCAAGATTTCGCGAGCCCGGGCCGAGATCCCTCGCAGCACCATCGGGTCCGGGCCTTGGAAGCGTGCCTGAACCCGCCCGCCCTTGCCCGGTCCCAGCAGGAACTTCTTCGCGATGGAGTTGGCGTCCGGGTAGTTCGTGTCCAGGTGCGACTGGATGCCCGCGATGAGTCCGTCGAGATAACTCTCGTCGTCGACATTGACCAGGAACTGCACGAACGCGCGGTTCTCCCCTTCCGGGCTGTAGACGAGCAGGAACCGCAGCCCGCCCCCGCCAACGAACGTCGTCACGTTCTTGACGCCTTCTTGCGAGAGAAGGTGCTTCTCGATCTGGTCGGCGAAGGCCTCGGACTGGCGGATGTGTGTCCCCGCGGGCAGGAACGTGTCAATCAGGAACTGCGGGCGTGTCGCTGGAGGAAAGAAGCTCTGACGTACCAGCCCGAACCCGTAGATCGACGCCACAAACATGACCCCGACGACGATGAGCACGACCCATCGCACACGCAGCGCGGCGATGAGCAACGCCCGGTAGGCCTTGAACATCGGCGATTTGTACGGATCGTGGTCCTGCGAGCCGGCAACGGGCTTGAACAGGTAGTACCCCAGCAGCGGCGTCGCCGTAATCGCCGCGATCCACGAGATCGTGAGCGAGATCGCGATCACCCAGAAGAGCGAGTTGCAGTACTCGCCGGTGCTGTCCTCGGAGAGACCGATCGCGGCGAACGCGATCACCGCGATGGCCGTCGCCCCCAGCAGCGGCCACTGGTTCTGGGCGACGACGTCGCGGACGACTTCGAGTTTGTCCTCGCCCGCCTCGATGCGGACCTTCATGCCCTCGGCGATGACGATCGCGTTATCGGTGAGCATGCACAGCGCGATGATAAAGGCGCCCAGCGAGATCCGCTCCATGAGGATCTGCTGGGCGTACATCAACTGCAGGGTCGCGAGGATAGTGATGAGCAGCACGATCCCGATCATCAGCCCGGCGCGCATGCCCATCGCGAAGAGCAGCACGATGACGACGATCGTGACCGCCTTGACAAGGTTGAATACGAACGCATTGGTCGACACGAGCACCGCGTCAGACTGGAAGTTCACCTGCCCGATCTCGATGCCGATGGGCTGATGAATCTTGAGTTCCTCGAGGCGTTTGTGCACCCCGTTGCCCATGACCACGACGTTGCCGCCCTGCACGGTCGAGATACCAAGCCCGATGGCCGGTTTGCCGTCAAACCGCATGATCCGACGCGGCGGCTCTTCGTACGAGCGGTCAATGGTCGCCACGTCTCGAAGGAAGAGTTGGCGGCCCGTGCGGTCCGAGCCGATCACCGTGTCGAGCATCGACTCCGCCGAGTCGAAAGCCCCCTCGGGGTCGACCACGATGTACTCCTCGCCCACGCGGACGCGTCCGCCATCGGCGGCGATGTTCTTCGCCTGAAGCAGCGCATAAATCTCATCCTCATTGATCCCCAGTTGCGACAAGCGCTGCCGCGAAATCTCGAGGTAGACCACCTCGCGATGAACACCGAACAACTGCACACTCTTGACGTCCTGGACCGGGAGAAGCTCTCGACGCAGGAACTCGGCGTATCGTCGAAGTTCGGGCTGTGTGAACCCCTCGCCACTGATCGACAGGAAGATTCCGTACACATCGCCGAAGTCGTCTACCACGACGGACGTGCCGCGCACAGACGGTGGGAGCTGCCCCTGCACATCGGCCACTTTCCGCCGCAGTTCGTCCCATACCTGGGGGATCGCGTCCTTGTGAAACCGGTCCTCGATGATCGCGCTCACGACCGACCGGCCTCGCATCGACATGGACTCGACCCGGCGCAACTGGCCCAGGCGCTGCACGGCGATCTCGATCGGGTTGGTCACCTCCTGCGCCACCTCCTCGGCGCTGGCGCCGGGGTACTCGGTGATGATGAGGGCTTCTTTGATCGTGAACTCGGGGTCCTCCAAGCGTCCCAGGTTCATGTACGAAAGCACGCCGCCGAGCAGGATGAGGAGCAGCGCACACCAGGTGACCCGAGATTTTTTGATCGAAGCAACACCGAGATTCATGGACGAACCCCCAGCCCGTCGCCCAGGTCACGCACGATCATGCCGTCTTTCAGTTGCGTCACCCCGGCCACCGCGATCCGCTCGCCCGGCTTGAGCCCCTCGACCACCTCGATGCTCGGCCCCGCGATCTCACCGAGGCGCACCGTGCGTCGGCGAACCGTGCGGTCCTCCCCGAGAATCCATGCAACAGATTCGCCCGAGCTCTCTCTCATGATCGACGTCACGGGCACGCGGATGAGCCCCGCGGCGGACGTGCTCCGCTTCGTCAGGCGAACCGATGCGGTCATCCCGGGCAGAAGGTTGAGCCCTTCGGGCGCGGCCATCGCGGCCCTCACGCGGAACGTCTGCGTGATCGGGTCGGCTACCTGAGCAACCTCCCGGATTACCACCGGGAACTGACGCCCCGGCGCGGCGTTGAACTCGGCGAACAGCCCAACGATGTCATCAGAACGAAGATCCGATGCCATGACGGCTTCGGGGACATCGATCGCCACCGTCAACTCTTTGGAGTCTTGTATCCGAATCACAGGCTGGCCGACGCCGATGTTCTGGCTCTCCTCCACGAACCGCTTCGCCACAACCCCGTCGAACGGCGCGCGGATCGTGCTGTCATCGAGCTGGATATTGATCTCCTGGAGGCGGGCACGCAGCGCGGCGATGTCCGCTTCCTGCGCCTCGATGTCCTCCTGCCTGCCGATGGCGCTCTGCTCGAAGAGTTGGCGGGCGGACTTCAGATCCTCCTGCGCCACCCGATACTGCGTCTCGCGCAGCTCGAACTCGGTTCGTGCTACCGCGTTCTCTCTGATCAACTCGGAAAAACGGTCAAACTCGGCCTTCGCGTTGGCGAGCCTCGCCTCGGCCGCGCGAACCTGCGACTCCAGACGGAGACGCTCCTCGGGACGCTGCCCCGCACGCAATGCCCGTAGCACCGCTTCGGACTGCGAGAGTTGACTCTGGAGTACGCTCTGGCGAGCCAGGAACTCGTCCTGGCGAAGCACCGCCACCACATCGCCCGTGGTGACGCGCTGTCCCTCTCGTACAGGCAACGAGGCCAAAAGCCCGGAGACCCGGAAGGCAAGATCCGCCTCGCGTGACGCAACCACCCGGCCTGAGAAGAGCCGCGTCTGAGTCGCCTCCGTCGCGGTCACCACCGTCGTCTTGACCGGACGTATCCGATCTGTCTGTACGGGGTCCCCACGCCGACACCCGCCCGCGAGCATCGACAAGGCCAGCAGGGGCAAGACAATCCGGCCCGAGACACTGAGGTTGATATACCGAAGCATCCGATTCCTTAAAACTTTGAGGCGATAGCCGTTCGCTTCTATCAGCACACACGCACACGCATACAGGGCATCTGTAGTGCCTTTTCCCTACGAGCCGCAATCACTTGCCGAATTCCGGGATCCTGTCCAGAAGCCGATACTATCACGTCGCTGGAACGGAAGCAAAGAGGTTGAGGCCCAACTCTTCCGCAAGGAACCTCGCCGCGAGTTGCCCCTTGATGCTGTTCCCCGCGCCGTCGAGCAAGGGGGCGAATGTCCCGAGCCCACCCTTTCCGGGCGCAACGGTCACCATCCCGCCGGCCACCCCGCTCTTGCCGGGCAACCCGGTCGCGTAGAGCCAGTCGCCCGAGTTCTCGTACAGCCCGGCGGTCACCATGACTGCGAGCACGTGCTGACAGTGCACAGGGTCGATCACCCGGTCCTTGGTGACCGGGTTCATCCCGCCGTTGCCGAGTGTTGCGCCCATGATCGCCAAGTCACGGGCGCTCACGTTCAGCGAGCACTGCTTGGTATACACATCGGTCGCCTCGATCGCATCAAAGTAAATGCGTCCGTGGGCCCTGAGCATGTTGGCGATCCCCTCGTTGCGCTGATTCGTCGCGGCCTCGGATTCGTACACCTCGGTGTTGAGCGACAGCTCCCGACCCGCGAACCGCGAGAGCCCCTCACGCACGAATGCCCACTTCGCCTCGGCGGTTTCACCCGGCACGAGGCTGGTCGCCGCGATCGCGCCCGCGTTGACCATCGGGTTGGTCGTCCCGTCGGGGGTGCGTTCGATCGCAATCACCGAGTTGAAGGGCAGGCCGGTGCTGTTGACCCCGAGTTTCTCCCGGGCCTGATCCTCGCCGATCGCCTGACATACAAGCGCGAACACGAACGGCTTGGACACGCTCTGGATCGAGAACTCGTACCCCGCATCCCCGGCTTCATACACCGCTCCGCCCACCCCCGCCACACACACACCGAAGAGCGGCGCCGGAGTCTTCGCTAGTGCCGGGATGTAGTCGGCGACCTTGCCCTCGGTGTCGGACACGAAACGCCGGTGCGATTCCGAGACCAGTTTCCTGACGATGTCCGCACCGGGGAGATGCCCGGTTGAGACGCTCACCCCGCTGCGGGTGCCGCCGGCCGTTCCCGCATGACCTGATTGACTCACGACAGACATGGTGTGGCTCCGTTGTAGCGTCGATGCCGAAAACCGTACTCCGGCCTTGAACTCCCTTCTTAGGAAGTAAGCAGGATACTAGCGCAGCGGAGCGTCCGGCTCGCTTGCCGCATCTCGGAATGTTGGCCCGCCCATCGGCATCGCGATGTTAATGGACGACCGCGGTCGCTCATGGTTGTGGCTGTCGAAGCGTTCCATGACGGGCGGTGTGGTACCCGACATTCGACTTCTTCACGTCAGGGCACGCGGTGGGTCAACATGGGGCCGCGGTCGCGGCGGAGTGACTGTCACTTATTGCCCGAGTTCGATGTCACTGCCTCCATCACGCGATCCAATGTGAACGAACCGGGCTTCTGCCGCGGCGGAAACTCCTTGAAACTCTGGAGCCAGTTGCCGACATACCCCGCGGCGGGTGCGATGATGAACATGCGGTCCATGTACCATCTCTGATACCCCATGGCGTTCTCGTGCTCGGCCCGCTCGAAGGGGTCCATGCGCAAGTTGGTAATCAAAGGTGCCCGGAGAGCGACAAAGGGTTCCTGCCAGACGCGCAGCCCCTCCGCCTCTTGTTTGAGGAACGTGATTTTCCAGTTACCGTAGCGGAGCGCGGCGACGCTCCCGTCATCAGTCCAGTAGATGAACTCCTCACGGGGGAATGGAGACTCGCCGCGGAGGGCAGGTCCCAGGTCGTAACCGTCGAGGTGTACTTTGTAACTGCGGTCGCCGATGGTTCGACCTTTGAGCAGGTCGGCCTTCGCGGTCTTGTCGCCCGCGGCGGCCACGAGCGTGGTGAGCATGTCCTCGTGAGCGCAGATATCGTTGACGATCGTGCCCGGCTTGATGACTCCCGGCCAACGGATAAGGCACGGAACCCGGTATCCGCCTTCCCATTGGGTGTTTTTTTCACCCCGGAACATGGTCGTGCCGCCGTCCGGCCACGTAAAGGTCTCGGCCCCGTTGTCGGAGGAGTACATCACGATCGTGCTCTCCTCCAGCCCAAGTTCCTTGAGTTTGTCCAGCACCAGACCGACATGCCCATCGTGCTCGACCATGCCGTCGGCGTAAACGCCCAGTCCAGTTTTGCCCTCAGATTCGCTCTTGAGGTGCGTAAAGACGTGCATCCGAGTGGAGTTCCACCAGAGAAAGAAGGGCTTGTCTGCTTTGGCCGCTCGCTCCATGAAATCAAGGGCCTTGACGTTGACCTCCTCATCGATCGTTTCCATTCGCTTACGGGTCAGAGGGCCTGTGTCCGTGATGCGGCCATCCGAAAAACTGTGAATCACGCCGCGTGGTCCGAACTTCTTTTTGAACGCCGGATCCTTCGGGTAATCGGGGTTTTCCGGTTCTTCCTCGGCATTCAGGTGGTACAGATTGCCGAAGAACTCATCGAACCCATGATTGGTTGGGAGCGTGTCATCCGCATCACCGAGGTGGTTCTTACCGAACTGACCCGTCATGTACCCCTGCGCTCGGAGAAGCGTGGCGATGGTTGGGTCTTCCTTTTTCATGCCCTCGGGGGCGCCGGGCAGCCCGACCTTGGTCAACCCGGTCCGGATTGGTGATTGTCCTGTAATGAAGGCCGCACGCCCCGCGGTGCAACTTTGTTGGCCATACCAATCCGTGAAGAGTGCCCCCTCGTTACCAATCCGATCGATGTTCGGCGTTCGATACCCCATCATGCCGCGGTTGTATGTGCTGATGTTGAACTGCCCGATGTCATCACCCCAGATCACGAGGATATTGGGTTTCTTCGTTTGGGCGAACGAGGTGCCGCAATAGAGTGTTTGAGCAATCGTGATAGAGAGCAGCACAACGAGGATGCGGTTCAACAAGTGAACTCCTAGATTCGCTGATTTGTTTCCAGGGATGTATTCAGAAACAACACTTTACTGTAGTAAAGTAATAGAGTCAACTAGTAATTGAAAGTGTTGAGCAAGAACTTGATTACCTCATGCACAGCGAACGGAACAGCACCCTTCGATACTCCAGTACTGGTGTTTCAGGGGTCACGATTTAGCTAATGCAGCCGGGAACACTCCGGTCATTTACCCGGAACTTGTTCACCATCAACTGCATTGTGAAACGCCTATTTCATTCCGAGCCTCGATTCACAGGTTTCTCGGGTTCGCTATCCTGGATTCAGGAGAGCGGTCCACATCCACGACAAAGGGAACTGCGGACACCCGGGGGCGTCGTACCAGGTGAATGTCGGAGTGGATGATTCAAGCGCGGTCTTGTGAACGATCCTCTCCCGGTAACTCAACCAATACAGTTCACGCATGAACAAGCGAACCCCATCGCCCACGCCTCCGCCATGTGTCTTTGAAGGGCTGGAGAGTCGTGTTCATCTGAATGCGGCATTTGACTATGTCGGCATCACACAGTTGCGCAACGATCCTGTATTCGCTGGGATTGACGGGTCTGGCGTCGGGGTGGCCGTGCTCGATACCGGCCTCGACAGAACAAACACACTACTTGCACCGGGGTACGCGGGGGGACGAAACATCGTCGATGGGGGTGACAATCCCATCGATCGGCAGGACCACGGCACGCACGTTGCGGGTATCATCGGAGCACGAAACCCCGATATCGGTGTGGCGATCGATTCTTCCCTGATCGGCGTCAAGGTACTCGGCGACAACGGCAGCGGCACCTTCACCGGAATCCGAGACGGCCTCCGATGGGTGTACGACAATCGGGTTCGGTACAACATCCAGGTCGTCAATATGTCGCTGGGCGGGGGTTTCTACACGAACATCGACCAGTTACGCGGCGACATACTCCTTCCGGAAGTTCGCCGGCTCGAGGCCGCAGGCATCACGGTGGTTTCTGCCGGTGGCAACTCCTACAAGAATCGCGAGTACCAGAACTTCGCCGCACCCGGCATCTTCAGCACGCTGGTAGTGGGGGCGACATGGAAGGACGGTTCCGCTCGGAACGTTCAATGGGGCGATGGCGCAATCGACTTCTCGACCGGGGCTGGACGGATCACCAGTTTCAGTCAACGTCTCGTCGCGTCGAACACCATCTTCGCTCCCGGAGCGTTCATACGCAGCACCGTGCCGGGCGACCGATTCGAGAACATGGGCGGTACGAGCCAGGCCGCACCTCTCGTGACGGGTGTGGTGGCCCTCATGCAGGAGGCCGCCAAGCAGTTCGGCGGGCGATTCCTCTCACCCGCGGAAGTGCGCGAGATCATGATCTCGACCTCGGTCAACATCTTTGACGGTGACGATGAAGACGACAACGTCACCAACACCCAGGTCAACTACCCGCGGATCGATGCGTACGCCGCGCTCCAGGAGGTTCGCAGGCGGCTCGGCGGAACTGGTGGCGGCGGAGGGGGTGGAGGAGGAGGGGAGACCGGCGGGGACCCGAACGGAGTGCTTTCGGGGGCGTTCCTGATCACGCCCGCGCTCGACGGTTCCGAGGATCTCGTGGCCACGGGGCGCATCGGGTCTGATTTCGGTTCGGAGAACGTCGGTGCTGTCGATGTGGACATCTTCAAGTTTGAGTTGGCCAGCGCCGGTGCGCCAAGCATCACGCTTTCCTCATTTACGGATGACCCATCGGACTTTGATACCTACCTTCGGCTCTTCGACACCGCCGGCAATGAACTGGCGAACAACGACGACGCGAACGGCTCGGCTTTCTCACAGATCAGCGGCGTGCAACTCTCCGCGGGGGTCTATTACGTCGGTGTCAGCAGTTATACGAACCGCGCGTACAACCCTGCGGGCGGCGGGCGAGTCGATGGAGAGACCGGTTCCTACACGATCACCTTCTCTCTCGCCAACGACGATCCCAACGGTCTGCTGACAGGAGCGGTGCCGGTGGGCTTCGGCACGGACCTCGCGCCCGCGTCGTTCCAGGGACGTATCGGCACGGATTACGGGCGTCCAGTCGGACGATCCGATGTGGATCTCTTCCGGGTCGTCGTGCCCGACAACGGCACGCTCCTGATCGACATAGACACCCTGGACGCGGTGGGGTACGTCGATTCATTCCTGCGCGTCTTCAATGAAGCCGGTCTGCAACTCGCCTTCAGTGATGATGACCTCGCCCAGGACCTCGCCGGGGTTTTCATCGAGCGTGAACTATCGAGCACCGACAGCCGCGTGGTGGACAGCATCACCGGAGCGCTGGAAGGGCACGTGACCGACAGTTTCATCCGCCTCTCCGTGACCCGCGGCGGGATCTACTACATCGGCGTTTCCGACTATTTCAACCAAACCTACAACCCCGGCACCCTCGACGGTCGTTCCGCGGCGGGTGAGGGAGGGACGTACCTGTTGACCTTCCGTTTCGTGTCCACGGACATCAACGGCAGCATCGCCCAGGCGGTGGCTGGCCGCGTGATTCCCTTCGAATCCGCAGTGGGCATCATCGGCTCCGACACAGACCCCATCAGCGGCGCGGTGCAGCTGGTAGGCGACAAGGATGTTGACTTTGTCCGCATCGAAGTATCGCGAGCATCCCTCATCGAGATCGACGTTGATTCCGCGTTCGGTTTCGATGAGAATCCCGAACCGTTCGACGCGACACTGACTCTGTTCGACTCAAATGGGAGCCGGCTGGCTTTTAACGACGACTTTGAAGGGCTGGACCCGCTCATCCAGTTTGTCGCTCGTCCCGGGGTCTATTTCTTCGCTGTTGCGGGCTACGGGAACAACAACTTCGATCCCTACGCGCTGGGCAGCGGCTCGCCGGGTGAGACAGGCCGCTATCGGGTGAGCGTGCGGGTCTTTGCCTCATCGAGCGTCAAGTTCGTATCGGACGATGCGATGAACTACGGCAGAGTGCGGACGCTGCCGGTGGGATCGATCACCCGGAGCGTGCTGGGTGCCGACGAGTCCTTCGCGGCGGGCAGCACCGATGTGGACCTGTACAAGTTCGTGGCGACGAGCAACGGTGTGCTCACGGTGAACACCGACGGCATCGAGTCCTTCTCCGCGGACACCTTCCTCCGTGTGTTCGAATCGTCCGGAAAGGAAATCGCGTTCAACGACAACCGTTCCGCCGATGCGCGGGGATCGACCGTTTCCGCGCCCGTCAAGAAGGGAAAAACCTATTACATCGGTGTCAGCGGCGCGGGAGAGAACCCCCGAGCCTACAACCCCAAGTCGCCCGGTCGTGCCCTGGTTGGAAGCACCGGGAGTTACGAGATCTCGGCAACATTCAACGCCCCGCCCACCCTGACCGCGGTGAGCACTCTCTCCACCGCCGATGCGGGACAACCTTTCACCATCACCTACGACATGCTCGCCGCCGCGGCCAACGAAACCGATCCTGAGGGCGCTCCCGTGTCCTTTGTGTTGGCGAAGTTGTCCACGGGCACTTTGACGAAGGCGGGTCAACCGGTGATCGCCGGTCAGACGCGGCTCTCGCCGGGCGAGAGCGTGGTGTGGACGCCCGCCGCGAGCGCGAGCAGGATCGTGAAGGCGTTCACCGTCCTCGCCAGCGACGGCGTGCAGAGCACACTCAAACCCGTGCAGGTCTCTGTGAATGTGAACGCTCCACCGACGGTGAAGAATGTCAAGGAACTCAAGTTCGCGGCGCCGCTCCCGGGTGTTTCACCCTCGGCGGATATCACCTTCGCGGCGCTGCTGAGCGCGGCCGGCGCATCGGACAAGAACAAAGATCCGATCACATTCCGTATCGAGTCTGTCCTGTCGGGCACGCTCCTTCTCAATGGGGAGGCTGTCTCGCCCGGCACAACCCGATTCGGCCCCGGCCAGACGCTGACCTATCGAGCGGAGAACGGTGCGATCGGCTCGATTCTCGCGTTTTCGATCCGCGCGTTCGATGGGCGTGTGCTGTCGGTGAATGCTCCCGTTGTCAAGGTCAGGTTCGGTTGATCTGATCTTTACGGCGGTATCGGGTTCGTCTGGTGTAAGAAATTCACGCCGAGTCCGCTGTGTATGCGTGGGATATTCACGCCGCACACCGCTCATCAACCCCTGCGTCGGCGATTGTGACTCTGTCGGACCACGCTCCCGCGGCGGTAATCTCATTGATTCGCCGCAACTCGTGACGGATTCGTTGGTCCACATTCCTGGGTGGTGTATGGAGACAGTGCTGGGGCGCGGTGGGATGGGGGTCGTTTACGGGCTTGTCTGCAGATCAACGGGGCGGCGGGCTGCGCTGAAAGTGATGCACAGCGCAATGCTGGGCTTCGGCAACTCGCATCAGCGCTTTGAGCGGGAAATCGAGATCCTCGGGCGCCTCAACCACCCGGGCATCGTTCGATTGCTTGAATCCGGCGAGTTGCAGGGGCGGTGTTACTTTCTCATGGACCGCGTAGAGGGTCATCGCCTTGATGAGGCGCTGCGTCCAGGTACGGAAGCGCCCTCCCGGATCGCGGAGATCGTTGCCGACATCGCCGCGGCACTCGAACACGCTCATGCCCGGGGCCTCATTCACCGCGATATCAAACCAGCGAATCTCATGCTCACCAGCGATGGCCGCGCGGCGTTGCTTGATTTCGGCCTCGCGAGGGCCCTCGCCGTGAGTGCCTCGGCTCGACTGACTTCTGCTGGACAGTCGCGAAACATCGGAACCCGCGCGTACATCCCGCCGGAGAGGTTGCTGAGCAACGGTGACGATGCGGGGCCGTCATCGGATGTCTATTCGCTCGCGGTGGTCGCGCACGAACTGCTGATAGGACGGCTGCCTGTTCCCGGTGTTGTTCCATCGCGGCTGCGAGACGGGTTGTCGCGGCGATACGACGAGGTCTTCGCCAAAGGGCTCCACGCGGATCCCGCCCAGCGCTACCCCACCGCTCCGGCGTTCGCTGAGGCCCTGGGTGTGTGCACTTCCGCGCACGCTCCTGCGGTTCGGCCCGTCTTGGTGAGTGGGCATCGACGATTGCTCTGCGCTGCGGTCATGCTCGCCGCTGCCGGAGTGCTCGCGGCGGCTGCCTTCAAAGGCGAATCAAGCATGGACTGTGAAGCATCACCGGGAGTCTTGGTTCCGACGCCGCCCCGGTGCGATGGCGGGGCACTGATGTGGTGAGCCCTCCGCGAAACGCATAAACTAGCGAGGAACCTGCTCCCGTAGCTCAGTTGGATAGAGCAGTCGCCTTCTAAGCGACCGGTCAGCCGTTCGAATCGGCTCGGGAGCGTTATTCCGGTAGAGAAACGCCCCCCGCGATGGCGCGGGGGGCGTTCATTGAGGATACAACTCGACAGACTGGTTCAGCAGCCACCGGCTTCCCACACGGTGAAGAAGGCCTCTACATCGGATCCGTCCACGCCGCCGCTCTGATCGACATCAGCCGTCGCCAGCCCCTGTGTCCAGGCGATGAAGAACGCCTCGACGTCGGAGCCTTCAACGGACCCGTCGTTATTGAAATCGGCAGCGCACGGGCGGCAGGCCAATCTTGACACGGAGAGATTATCGAAGCCCGCTTCAACGATATTGCCCGGTGACACATCCGCGGCGATGAATCGAAGGCGGAGTGTTGCGCTCGCGGGGACCTGATTCCCGACGGTCAGACGATCCGTCCGCCAGGTGTTCGAGGGGGTGTTGAAGGAACGCACCGGCACCCAGTTGGTCCCTGCCGCGTCGGTGGCGTACTCCACAAAGAATCCATCTCCTGCGCCGATCGAGGATGAGGACGTGGTGTTCAACCAGAACTCGTAGGAGATCGAGTCACCCTCCAATGCTTCGAAGGAGCGAGAGATCAAAGCGGTCGTGCCGTTGTCCACATCACTGTCGAATGGGCCGTTCTGGGTGACCCAGCAGCGTGGGCCGGGGTCGGCGCTGTCCACTGCCGGATCACCGCGGTTCAGATTGACAGGCACACCGCGTTGCCACGCGCCGGCCGTCGCCGTGGTGGCGACCGTCCAGCCACCGTCGGACTCTCCCGTATCCTCAAACGCGATGTCGTAGCCGGTGAAGACCCTCGCCGCGTACGCCATCGCGGCGCCGCTGTCCGGGTTGGACAACCGCCCCGCGCTGGTATCGACATCAAAGTAGTAACGCACTCCCTCCAGGCATCCGAACCCGGGGAGCGTTACGTTGTAACGGGAAGGCCCGTCCGCGGTCATCGGGATGATCTGGAAGGGGCCGCCATCGACCGAGTAATGCAGACGGCCCGAATCGGCAACGAGTGTCAGGTTGAGCGGCTCAACGTTGACGGTGAGTTCCACCGGGGCGTTGGGGTAGAGCTGCGTGGGCAGCGGATCGGGGTACGTGAAGTTCACCCGCTGGGGCACCTCGAAACTTTCGACGATGCCAACCGTGCTGTTGGAGTTGGTCGAAACGGCGCTGGACCCCATGCCGCGGCGAGCGAACGCCCGCCACAGGAGCAGTTGATTCGCGCCGCCGTTGTTCGCCAGATCGGCCTGGAGGATGGCGGTGCGCTCGTTGAGCATCGTGGGTGTGCTCGTGTTCACGAGCTTCATCCCGTCTACAACGAGTTGCAGCATCGCCATGTTGCCGGGAAAGCCGTAGGCCCTCATCATCGCCGCACGCCCTTCCATGAGCGTGTTGCACCAGATTTCGCCCATGTTGTGAACGGACGTCGCCGAGTTCCCGATGATGGGGCTGCGGGGGATGTTGGCCGGGTACGACTGCTGGCCTTCGTCCGCATCAGCAAAGGTCTGTGGATTGACCTCCATGTTGGTGCTGTAGGGGAATCGGCGGATGCCGAAGTAGTAGTTGTCGAAGAAAGCGCCGCTGGGGAAGCCGTACGTGGCGTAGCCGCCGACGCAGTAGTTGGCCTCGGGGTCATCGCCCGGGCGGGCGTTGAGCACGATGCCGACAAAGTCGCTCCAACCCTCACCCATCGAACGGGGTTGCAGGCCGGTCAGTCCTCGGTGCAGTCGCGTGGAGAGTCCGTGACCATGCTCGTGGAACAGGATGTCATTGTCGAGGGTGCCATCGCGGTCGACGATGGCCTGATTGGCTGGGAAAATGTACATCTGCACGCGGTTGGGCTCGCCGTCCACGCCCGTGCCCTGCCAGTTGGCGTTGTTCGTGCCGCTGCCGTCCTGGGCATCACACTGTACAGCATCGTTCCCGACACCCTGGCCCGAGAAGTTCTGTGTTTGGAAGTTGCCGGCGGCCTCGTTGAAGCCGAGTGAATAGAGCACATCGTGGAAGTAGTTGGTCCAGTAGAACATACTGACCACGGAGAAGTTCCTGTAATCAGCCGGGGATAGTGCCGAGTTGAAGGTCAGGGCACTGAAGTCGCGTGCAGCGCCCCCGTCAGGCCGGGGCAAGTCCGGAGCGTTGTCGGCGTTGGTGTCGGAGTGGGTCGCGGTGTTGTTGCCCACCGTCGTGCTCTGCCCATCGGGGATCCAACCGTTGGGCGAGAAAGCACGGATCGCATCGGGCTGAACGGTCACAACCTGCGGCGTGACAAACGGAAACTGGAACGCGTTGTTGGTGAGCGCGCCGGGAGATCCGGGCGCGGGGCTGTCGTCTGGAAACACGCGATAGGTGACCGGCTGAGTGGTCTCGAAGACCAGCCGATTGGTGCGAGAAAGGACCGCACCGTCGGTGGCATCGACGATCGTGTCATACACATGCCCGATGCCGTCGGTGGGGATCACCGCCCAGAACGCCGGTCGGATGTCCCCGGCGGCCCGGAGAAAGAGCACGCGCTTGGTCGTCACCGGCACATCCTGCCGTATCAGGCCAAGCCCGGTCCACTCGGTCTTCTCCGCCGGGTCCGTGCCTTCTTCGCCGCCCAGAACCCGAGGCTCGGGTTCCGCTGTAAAGGATTGGCCGACATCTCGAACCGCGATCTCAAGCGCAGCGCGAGCATCGATCATGGCTTCGGGAATGACAAAGCCGCCCTCTGGTTCCGGCGCCATGCTGCATGCCAAACCGATCACCCTGCCATCGGGGGCGATGCTCGAGCGGACTTCGCAGCCGACGAGGTCCAGTCCGGCGATGCGCTGCTGCCACGCCAAGTGCTGCACGCCGTTGTGATCGGTCACATAGTTGCCATACAACGGCGCCGAGGAGATCTCGTCCGCCAGATCACCGAAAAGACCGGGGTACTCGGCGAGAAATGCCTTGGCCGCTTGTTCAGGCGTCGGGGCCGCCAGCGGATCGGCCGGCATCGCCGTCAAATATCCCGATGAGGAGCCGAGCCAGGATGCCACTCCCAGCACCTGATGGCGGTTGTATTCAAGGTTTGGAACGCGCTCCTGAAGTCGTGACAGATCGCGTTCCCACGCCTCCGCAAACCTTCCGCCAGCCGCCGCCGCCAATGCGGCCGTCACGGTCGGGGTCGGCAGCCCCCGCTCATCGAATCGGATGTCGAAGTGCGGATAGCCTTCCTGGCCGAACTTGTGGGCCAGGTGGTGCCGAGGCCGCTTGGCGGCAACGTCATCTGCCCCCGTGGTAGTACCGCACGGGAGAAATGCGCAGAGCGCGATGAGGACGAAACGGGCATCAGCCATGATCCGGGCTCCAGAGGGATGTTAACGAGCGAAGCAGAACGAATGTCGAGCGGACGCCAGACAGAAGAGAGTATCGCACCAGATGCGGGTGGAACGACCCCGCCGCGGGGCACACCTATAACGTCCGCACGAATCGGGGCTCGGGTTTCATACAAGATCCGCGGCTGCCCGTTTCGAAACTGATGGCGGCTTGATAATCAAACGTCGTCCCGGTCATTCGTCGGGCATTGAGGCTTTAGCTTCGCAGCGGAGAGGCCCGGGGCGGCCAGTAACTCGCCGAGGGCCTTGAGGTCGCGCGAGGCGATCACGCGAGACACCTTGGCCGCTTCGGCGTTGGTCTTCGCGAGTTCCTTTTCGATGAGAGCCCACTTCTTATCAGATCCTGGGCCGGGGCTTTCCATGTAAAGATCAGATAGCAGTTCTTGGAGTTTCGACACAACCCTGGCATCCTGGTGCTGGTAATAGCGGTTGACGATGCCCCGCTGATAACTTGTAAGGTATTGATTCTTGCCCATGATTGAACCGGTGAAGCAACTGCCACGCACTACAGATCAAGTACCAACGGTCCTCTTCCCTCGGAACTGATCATCTGATCGCATGCAGTGTACGAAGTGAGGCCCGCATTAATTAAATTCCCTGCGTTTTAGGCGGCTGATGCGATTTAGTCTCATTTTACCTGACTTATATCAAATGTCCTTGACACCGTTTGAACATGTGTATAAAACAACTGTTTGATATCCAGCCTTGGGGAATAATATAACCACCCACGCCACATCCACATCCTTCGGTTCAAGCCAAGAGTCACTGGGAACGCGCGAGCGCGTTCTGGAGGCCGCCGGACGTGTGTTTGCCGAGCGTGGCTTTGTGAACGCCACGATTCGAGACATTTGTGCGGAGGCAGGGGCGAATGTTGCGGCGGTGAACTACCACTTCGGGGACAAGGAACACTTGTACAGCGAGGTTCTGGCCCACACGCTCGAACTGGCCCGTAGACAGCACCCGATTCGACTTGAACCGGGTGCCTCAGCGGAAGCGAGGCTCCGCTCGTTCGTCGAGTCGTTCCTGATGCGGATCCTGGATGAGGGCAGACCCGCGTGGCATGGGAAACTCATGGCCCGCGAAATGGTGGAGCCTACCGCAGCATTGTCCGGCGTGGTGGAGACAGCGATGCGACCGACGTTTGCCATGCTGCGAGAGATCGTGTCGGACCTTTCCGGAAAGGATCGCGATTCGGACTTTGTCAAACGATGCGCCTTCTCGATCATGGGGCAATGCGTGATGCACAAACACTGCCGGCCCGCGATCAAGACCCTCTACCCCGATGAGTCGTACTCCCGCGAGGCGATCGGCCAACTCGCGGCACACATCACCGCCTTCTCTCTGGAAGGGGTGAGGGGCTGCGCCAACGGAGGGCCGGCATGAACCATTTGGCCCTGAGTATGCTCTTCCGCGACACGGGCAAGTTTTTCGGCATCATCATGGGGGTGATGCTGGCCTCGATGGTCATCACCCAGCAGGGGTCGATCTTTGTCGGCATCATGGCCCGCACGACCTCGGCGATCACCGACATGGGATGGCACGACATCTGGGTGATGGACCCGAAAGTCTCGTTTATTGACGACACCAAGCCGCTGCAGGCCACCGCGTTGTCGCGTGTGCGAGGGGTTGAGGGTGTTGCGTTCGCTGCACCGCTGTACAAGGGGATCCTTCGAGCGAGGCTCGACAACGGCGAGTTCCAGAACTGCGTGGTCATGGGGCTTGACGACGCGACGCTGGCAGGCGGGCCGCCGGAGATGATCGAGGGGCGGCTCGAGGACCTCCGCCGCGCAGACGGTGTGATCGTTGATCAGGTCGGCGCCTCCACCCGGCTGGCGCGACGCCCGGCCACACCCGGCGGCAGGCCAGTGCCGCTCAAAGTCGGCGACACGATGGAACTCAACGATAAGCGCGGCGTGGTGGTGGGTATCTCCCGCAATACCCGCCCCTTTCAGAGTCAGCCGATTATCTACACCACCTATGGCCGGGCAACGCAGTTTGCCCCGAAGGAGCGCAAACAGTTGACGTTCATCATCGTCAAGGCGAACCCGGGCGTGAGCATCGATGACCTGTGCCGCCGCATCGGCACGGAGACCGGCCTGGCGGCGTACACGCAGGACCAGTTCCGATGGAAGACGATCATGCACTACATCCGGAACACGGGCATCCCGATCAACTTCGGGATCGCCGTGGGCCTGGGTCTGCTCATCGGAACGATCATCACCGGGTTCATGTTCTACTCCTTCACGGTGGACAATCTCCGCTATTTCGGCACGCTCAAGGCGATGGGCTCCTCCGATGGTGTCCTGCTGCGGATGATCCTCCTGCAGGCTCTGACGGTGGGAGTGATCGGATTCGGCCTTGGAACGGGCGCCGCCGCGTGGTTCGGCAACTCCATGCGCGGGACGCCGCTGGCCTTCTTTATGACCTGGCAACTCCTCTTTGTCGCCGGATCGGCCACCGTGATCATATGTATCCTCGCCGCCATGCTGAGCATGCGCAAGGTGATGGTGCTCGAACCGGCGATTGTTTTCAAAGGCTGATTTCTACGTTGTACCGTTCCCCATACCTCCACAGACCGTGACAACCGGCCATTCATCCCCCTCCCTTCACGATTCGGGCGCAGGCCCCATGACCGACTCCGCCCGTGCGCTCACGCGAGACGCTCCCGTGGCGGTGCGGTGCCGCGGCGTGACCAAGACCTACGGCTCGGGAACCTCCGCGGTGCGGGCGCTGCGCGGCGTGGATATCGATGTCCATATCGGTGAACTGCTCATGCTCGTGGGGCCCAGCGGTTGCGGCAAAACAACGCTCATCTCCGTCATCGCGGGCGTGCTCGATCGGGACGGGGGCGAGTGCACCGTGCTCGGCGAAGACTTCAGCACCATGTCACCGACGCGCAAGGCGGCGTTCCGGGGGAAGAACGTCGGCTTTGTCTTCCAGGCCTTCAACCTCATCCCCACGTTGAACATCGCGGAGAACGTCGCCGTGCCACTGCTCATCAACGGATGGAAGAGAAAGGACGCGGTGAGCGCGGCGAAAGACATCCTGGGACGGGTGGGATTGGGAGAGCGGGTCAACGACTATCCGAGCCGGTTGTCGGGCGGGCAGCAGCAGCGGGTGGCGATCGCCCGCGGCCTGGTACACCGTCCCAAACTCCTTGTATGCGATGAACCGACCAGCGCCCTGGACCACGTGACCGGCCAGCGCGTCATGGAGTTACTCCGGGATATCGCCGGACGGAACGACCTTTCCCTGGTGGTGGTCACGCACGATCAGCGCATCTTCGAGTTCGCCGATCGCATCGCCGAGATGGACGATGGACACATCGAACGAATCGGCGCGGGGCAGGGGCACAAGGTGGCGGAGAGAAAGATCACGGCCGAGGCGAAGTAACCGGCGACATCAGGAACAGACACGCATGATCCGAACATTTCTCATCCCTATTCTCGCCATCGCGGGTATCGTTCTCGCGGCGTACACCGTGGTCCAGGGAGCCAAGCCGCCGCCCGCTCAGCCGCCCGTCGTGGATCCGCCCGCCCCGCCCTTTCCGGCTTTTGTTGCGGCCAGCGGCCTGATCGAGGCGAGCAGCCAGAACATCGCCGTCGGCTCGCCGGTGGGGGCTGTGGTGTCCTCGGTCGCTGTGGAGGTGGGGGCAGACATCAAAAAAGATCAGCCGCTTTTCCAGCTCGATGATTCGCAGCAGCAGGCCGACCTGATGGTTCGAAGGGCCGCGCTCACCATCGCCGAGACACAACTGTCCAAGTTGATGGCCGGCACCCGTCCGGAGCAGATTCCACCCGCGAGGGCCAGGGTCGCCGAGGCGGAGGCGGCCCTGGCCGATGTGACCTCCCAACTCGAAAAATGGGAACGGCTGAATGACCCGAGAGCCGTAAGCGAGGATGATCTTTCCCGCCGCCGCTTCGCCGCGCAGACAGCGCGTGCGAGGCTGGAGGCGGCCCGGGCAGATCTGGCGCTGCTCGAAGCGGGCACGTGGTCCCCTGAGATCGCGGTGGCGCGTGCACAGGTGGACAAGGCGGCAGCCGAGGTGAAACAGGCGCAAACCGAGATCGACCGCCGAACCGTTCGCAGCCCTGTGTCCGGCAGCGTCCTACAGGTGAACATCCGTACCGGTGAGTTCGCACCGGCCGGCAGCACCGCAACGCCGCTGATGCTGGTGGGAACGGTCAGTCCGCTCCACGTCCGCGCCGATGTGGATGAGCACGAGGCCTGGAGGGTCAATGCGGGTGCCCGCGCCCGGGCCTTTGTCAAGGGCAACAAAGAGATCACCTTTCCATTGACATTCGTGCGATTCGAACCATTCGTCGTGCCCAAGAGGTCGCTCACCGGCGACAGCCAGGAACGAGTCGATACCCGGGTGCTACAAATCATCTACTCCTTTGCGCCTGCCGCGCTGCCCGTCTTTGTCGGACAGCAGGTGGATGTCTACATTGAGTCCAACCCTGTGAGTTCCACCGAACCATCCATGGAGCCAATCCAGTGACCATGAAGCATGTTGTACTACCAGTTCCCACGAAGATGCTCCTGGCCTGCGCTGGGTTGACGGCCTGTACGGTGGGGCCGGATTACAAACACCCCTCATCCCCAGGGACGTCCGGCCAGTTCGCCTCCCTCATAGGGGAAGATGTGAAGGCCGCCGCGGCGCCGATTTCGCCGGGCGATGCCGATCCCCTCGCGCCGGGCGCGTTACGGTCGTGGTGGGGGGCGTTCGGTGACCCGACCCTCAACGCGTTGGTCGAGAGGGCGGTCGAGGGCAATCCCGACTTGAAGATCGCAACAGCGCGAGTGCGCGAAGCAAGGGCGCTCCGCGGGATTGAAGTCTCTAACCTGTACCCCAGGGTGAACGCCAACGGTGTCTACGAGCGGGGGAGATCCAGCGCCAATCAGGGTGAGGGGAATCCCGAAGCGGGGAGCACAACCAACTTCTTCGACGCGGGGCTGGACGCTTCATGGGAGATCGACGTGTTTGGCGGTATCCGCCGATCTGTCGAGGCGGCAGATGCGGAACTGGCCGCGGTAGAAGAAGGGCGTCGGGCGGTCTTCGTCTCACTCGTGGCCGAGGTTGCAAGGAACTACGTGGAACTGAGGAGTTTTCAGCGGCGGGTCGAGGTGAACCAATCCGCCATTCGTGCCCAGCGCGAGACACTGGAACTGACCGAGTCGTTGGCGAAGGCGGGAATCTCTTCCGAACTCGAAGTCGAGCAGAGCAAGGCACAACTCGCGGCCCGTGAGAGCCAACTGCCTCCGTTGGTGACTGGTGTTCGGGCCAGTAACTATCGGCTCAGCGTACTCCTGGGCGAAGAGCCTGGGAGTCTGCTCGGCGAACTCGCGGCAACCGCCGCGATCCCCAGCCCGCCCCAACAAGTGCCCGTAGGCCTGCCGAGCGAACTGCTCCGCCGCAGGCCAGACATCCGCCGCGCGGAGCGAGAGATCGCGGCCGCCACAGCACGCGTCGGTGTTGCCACCAGCGATCTCTTTCCCAAGTTCTCGCTCACCGGGTCTTTCGGATACCGCAGCGACGACGCCGACACATGGTTCGAGTCGGGGAGCCGGGCATGGAGTTTCGGGCCGGCGGTGCGGTGGAGCGTCTTCAACGCGGGTCAGGTGCGCAATCAGATCCGCGCCGCCTCGGCGCGCGAGGAAGCCACCGTCGCGGCGTACGAACTCACGGTTCTGGCCGCCCTGGAGGAAGTCGAGAACTCGCTCACTGTGTTTATCCAGGAGCAGGCACGGAGGCGATCGCTTGCCGCGGCAGAAACCGCGAGCAAGCGGGCGCTCGATCTCGCCACCGAGCGGTTCACCAGCGGTATCGGGGATTTTCTGAACGTGCTGGATGCCCAGCGGGCGCTTTACGAACTTCAGGACCAACTCGTCACCAGCGAGACCGACGTGACCCGCAGCCTGATCGCGCTCTACAAGGCCCTGGGTGGAGGGTGGGAACAAACCCCGCCGATGCCTCCCGCACCGAAGGGTTACCCGCCCGCCCCACCGAGCACCGAGCCTTCACCCGAGGCCGTCGCGGTAAGCGCCGCCGTGCCGTGATCGAGATCAAAACGCGATGCTGACGCGAATCGCACCCACGATGGCGGTGTCGATGGATGGATCGCCGGATGGTGTGAAGATCACCTGAAAGTCTGGTGTCAGCGTGATGCTCTCGGTCAGCCAGAACTGGTAATACACCTCGACGGCCGTCTCGTTGTCAACATACGGCGAGCCGGGAGCGTCAGAGAGATCGACGAACGAGGCGTAGATGCCCGTAGAGTCATCCGGTCTGGTCTCTCCGATGCCGCGAAGAACGCACCCCCCAGCCAGATGCATGCCGACATCGTTCACGCTGTCCTGCCCGAAGGCGATCTGACCGAAAAGATACAAGCCTTGCTCGTCATCGTCTCCGTCTCCTTTTCGCCAGACCTGTTGCTCGATGACAAAGTAGAGTCCGGCGCTCCCGTCCTTTTCGCCACCGTCGAACCTCTCGTACTCGCCGGTGTGATAGTGTCCGCCCACCGCGGCACGTCCCTTTCCCCAAGTACCTGAGCCATCCCAGGTGAAGCCGGTCTCGGCGATGAAAAAGTACGAATCGGAGTCCGAATCGCTGAAGGCCGTGTCCGGCCAACGGTTGCCCGTCGAATACCCGTCGTGGAGCGCGCCATCGAAGACGCCCGCTCCGGCGTACCAGTGCTCGGATGGATAAGCGTACAAGACCACACCGAAAGCAGGATCCGGGTAGACCGGCAGATTCTGGATCGTGGGGCTGTAGGCGGGGGAGTTGTGCAGAAAGTCCCGCCCGGTCTCGGTGAAGGCGAACTCGTAGCTCGCATCGATCTGTCCGATCTTCAGCCGAAGGTGCTTCTCGAGCATGTACTGCTGGAACCAGAGTTCGGCGAGTTCGGATCGGTTCTCTTCCGTGTCGATGTTTGAGATGCCCTGCCAGTCGCCGACATCGCGCGATCCCCCTGATACATCCGTGAAATAGGCGTCCGCGTAGACCGATGCGCCTTTCCAGCCGAAGGCGGTTTCGAGGTCGAGCGTGGCGTTGACGTCAAAGAGAATCCGATCCGAGGCAACCCGACGTAGGCCACCCGTCCACACACTCGACCAGTCCCACGTCAAAGACGAGTCGATCGTCAGGCCGTGGTCGCAAAGCCATGCACGCCCACCCCACCAGTCGCCGGTCAAGCGGGACCACTCACTCCAGGGCAGGCCGCCGAACCATTCTCGCTCTTGCGGGGGTGGGGTAGCTTCCTGCTGCGGTAGCGGTGTCACTTCGCGCGGTCCCGGCTCTTTGCCCGGAAGGTCACGCGGGCCGTCGAGCATCATTTCATGCAGTTCCGCGCTGCCGAAGGCGGCCACATCCTGAGCGGACGCGCCGGCGGAGAGGAGAAGCCCGCACGCCGTGCCGAGGCAGATGTGCGCGCGTTGAAACTCTTTCCGAACCCGATACACAGCCTGACAATCGGCGATCCGGGACATCGGCTTTCCGCGGCGGAGGAGTTGGCGCAAGGCATCACCCTGAAGGAAGGGATCAACGCCCCCGGTTCATGCGGTCACGTCATATAGTTATTTTCTATGGCGATGGGCACGTCCGTATCCCCGATTCGGCGCAGTGAAGCGATCACCCGCGGCTACCGTGTGGCGGTCGAGCCTCGCTATCTCTCCAATGAATCGGATCCGCACATGCGGAAGTATGTCTTCGCCTACCGGATCACGATCACCAACGCGGACGGTGTCCCGGCCCAACTCATGTCGAGGCGCTGGCGCATCGTTGATGCTCATGGTCGGGAGAGCGAGGTCGTCGGCGATGGGGTCATCGGCGCAACCCCTCATCTGTCATCCGGTGAGGTCTTTACGTACGAGAGTTACTGCCCCTTGCCCACCCCGTGGGGTACCATGGAAGGTTCGTACACGATGCAAGACGCCACGGGAGAGCGATTCGACATCGCCGTGCCTCGTTTCTATCTTGTATGCCGTGAAGGCCCGAACTCCTGAGCCGCGGTTCAGATCCCACTGGTATACGCCTCGGTCAGTTCCGACACAATCTGTCTTAACTTAGCCAAGGCTCGGTGCTTGGCGACGTACACATCGGAGGCTTTCATACCGCATTCGGCCGCCGCGGCCTCAACGGTCACGCCTCGCAAGGCGACCATCTCGAACGCACGGATGGTCCTGGCATCGAGATTGGTTTCGCTTTGCAATCGTTCCAGTGCTCGCCGCAGGATGTTCTGCCGCAGCTGGGCATCCCACAACTGCGTGAGGCGATTGGCATCGGACAGGTCACCCATCACTGTCTCGGAAGCCTGCCCCGGTCCTCGGGCTTTGGCTCGGTAGACATCGGCGACCTTGTTCTGCGCGATGCCGATGATCCATGAATGAAGCCGGCCTTTGCCCCGTTCGTAGCGGCCGGAGCGGTAGGAGTGTGAAAAATCCGCCAGCGTCTGTTGCGCCACTTCTCCGGCATCCTCATCACGTAAACCCAGACTGCGGGCGAAATCCTCGATCACACGCCGATATCGGGCATCGAACTCTTCCCACGCTGCTGCGTTTCGCGTGTCCCGGAGCGATTCGAGAAGCACCGTAGTCGTTGTCGGCATCGAGGCCCCGCCCTTCGGCGGGCCTGGGTCATCGCCGCGGGATGTATCGCCCCCGTGCATCCTTCATGATACGTCGGCTCCCGTGTGCGGCGTCATCGGGGAACAAGGCCAAAATCACGACCAGTGCAGAACCGGCACGAGCCGGATGTTCCCACCGTACGATCCGCGGAACTCTGCAGGACACAACATCGATGCCCGAACTCAAACTTACCCCGATCCGCGGCCAAGCCAAGGGGCTCTCACTGACTTCCGGCAAAATTACCATCGGTCGCGGAGGGGAGAACACGATTCCCCTCATCGACGAGCGGGCCAGCCGAGTTCACTGCGCGGTTGAACCCGATGGCACGGGTCGATGGCTTGTCCGGGATCTCAACTCCCGAAACGGGACCAAGGTCAATGACCAGCGCATCGAGTCGCAGGCCATCAAGCCGGGCGACGTCATCAAGGTCGGCAACCACGAGTTCCTTGTCGAATCTGTCGGCGGGGCACCGGACAAGGTCAACATGTTTCTCGATGCCGCGCAACTCGAAGCGAAGAAGATCGCAGCCGCCGCGGGGACCGGGGAACTTTCCTGGATGTTCGAGATCGGTGAACTGACCGACAACATCCCGCCCCGCGGGACTGTTGAGGCGGTAAGCATCATCGATGCCAACGGCGTTCCCAGCGATGTGCTGATCGGCACGACCGACGGCCCCAACTGCGCCAGAATGCTTCTCCAACTGGCCAGCAAGGCCCGCGCGACGGATATCCACGTCGAACCAAAGGGGGAAAAGTTCAACATCCGCATGCGTGTCGATGGCGACATGGTGGCTATTACCGAACTCCCCAAACGCATCGGCGAACTTCTCAACGGCGTTGTGAAGGCCGCATGCCACATGCACGTGGCCGGTCGTGATGCGATGCAGGAGGGCCATTTCTCCGTGGTGTTTCCGGATCGACGGGTTGAGTACCGCATCAGTTTCACGCCCTCGATGTACGGGCAGAAACTCGTCATCCGAGTGCTGGATCAACGCGGCGCTCCGGGCGCATTGGCGGAACTGGGCATGGCCAACTACATGCTCGACCGCATCCGCCAGGTCTGCGAGCAGGACAGCGGACTGATCCTCGCCTGCGGACCCACCGGCAGCGGAAAAACAACCACCCTCTACAACGCCATCCGCGGCATCGACCGCCAGACTCGCAACGTCATCACCATCGAGGATCCTGTCGAGTACCAACTCGACAACGTGACACAGATACCCATCGACGAGCACAAGGGCAACACCTTCGGCACGCTGCTTCGCAGCGTTCTGCGCCAGGATCCCGACGTAATCCTCGTCGGCGAGATCCGCGATGAAGAGACCGCCCGGACGGCGATGCAGGCCGCCCTCACCGGGCACCTTGTTTTTTCCAGCGTTCACGCGAAGGAGAGCATCACGGCGGTCTTCAGGCTGCTGGACCTGAAGGTCGAACCATATCTGGTCGCCAACTCGCTCAACCTGGTGCTCGCCCAACGGCTCGTGCGGATTCTCTGCGATCACTGCAAGCGGCCCGCCCCCGTCTCGCCCGGCACCGCGACCCGGTTGGGGCGGTTCCTGCAGGGCAAGACGCAAACCTACACCGCCACCGGCTGCCTGCGCTGCCTTCGCACCGGCTATCGGGGGCGTCGGGCGCTCTTTGAGTTGCTTGATTTCAACGATGAACTTCGTGACATCGTCTTGAACAACCCGTCGATCACCGGCATGAAGAAGGTCATCGAGCAGGGGCTTTTCACCACCCTCCAGCAGTTCGGTTGGCGTCTCGTGGCGGAGGGCGTGACGACCCTCGACGAAGTGGACCGCGTGGCCGGGGTCGGCTGAGGAATGCATACACCAGACGCTCGCTGAAGGAACATGCCGATGGACGTGCCGACTCCATCCCGGACGTTGAACCCCGATGCCTCCACAGACGGAAGCCGGGTCGAGGAACGGCTCCGCCCCGTGGAGAGTTGGTTCTCTCGGCAGGGGTGGACGCCCTGGGAGTTTCAGCGAAAAGCATGGAGGGCGTACCTGGAAGGACAAAGCGGTCTGATCCAGGTCCCCACCGGGGCCGGCAAGACGTACGCGGCGTTCCTCGGACCGATCGCCGAGATGGCCGAGGGTGAACGGTCTCGCACGCTGCGCATCCTGTATGTATCGCCATTGCGCGCCGTGGCCCGCGATATCGAACTCGCGCTGCGAATGCCCGCCGCGGCGATCGTGCCCTGGGCCTTAGTTGAGAGTCGCACGGGAGACACCCCGGCCGCCGTCAGGGCGAAGCAGCGCGAGCGTCTACCCCACGTGCTCATCACCACCCCCGAATCGCTCACGCTGATCCTCACCAGGGAGTACGCCGCCGAACTTCTGTCCGGTGTGCGGTGTGTGATCGTTGATGAATGGCACGAACTGATCGCCTCGAAGCGCGGCACGCAAACAGAACTCGCGCTCGCACGACTACGCCGCTTTTCACCTCGGATGAGGGCGTGGGCCTTGTCCGCCACGCTCCCCAATACGGCTGAGGCGGCGAGGGCGGTGGTGGGGGGGGCTGCACCCGACCCCGTGATCGTGCGGGCGAACATGCCACGCGAAGTGATGGTCGATTCGGTGATCCCGAGCGACCCGGCCCGTCTCCCGCCCGCCGGGCACCTCGGGTTGTCCGTTCTGCCCGATGTGCTGAACGCGATCGATCCCGCCGTATCCACGCTCTTGTTCACGAACACCAGATCGCAGGCGGAGCGTTGGTTCCACGCGATCCGACTCGCGAAGCCGGAATGGGAACCGAGGATGGCTCTGCACCACGGTTCGATTGACCGGGAGGAGCGTGAGCGTGTTGAGTCAGGGCTGAAGAATGGTGAAATTTCATTGGTCGTGGCCACTTCCTCTCTTGATCTCGGCGTTGACTTTGCTCCCGTCGAGCGTGTCTTTCAGATCGGCTCGCCCAAGGGCATCGCCAGGCTCATGCAGCGGGCCGGTCGAGCCGGGCACAGGCCGCTCCAGCCATGCCGAATCACGTGCGTGCCCACTTTCGGGCTTGAACTGCTCGAGATCGAGGCCGTACGGGCGGCTCTTGCAACGGGTCGGATAGAGCCTCGCACACCGATGGATAAGCCGCTGGACGTGCTCGCCCAGCACATGGTGAGTTGCGCGCTGGGTGGAGGCTTCACACGAGACGATTTGCTCGAGGAGGTGAGATCGGCCTGGTCGTACCGGGGACTCACAAACGAAGAGTTTGACTGGACCCTTTCACTGGTCCGCGAAGGGGGTGGCACGCTCCGTGCCTACCCGGAGTATCACCGCGTCGCGCCAATCGACGGCCGGTACCGCGTGCCAACGGCACGCCTGGCGACGATGCACCGGCTCAATGTGGGCACCATCACCGGCGAAGGTACTCTCGACATCCGGTACCTGTCCGGCAGATCCCTTGGACGCATCGAGGAGAACTTTGTCGCGGGGCTGCGGGAGGGAGAAAAGTTCGTTTTCGCAGGAAAGGTTCTGGCCTTTGCTTTCCTCAAGGATTTGGTCGCGTACGTGAGGCCCGCGACAGGCAAGACCACGTATACACCCATCTGGGCCGGCACGAAACTGCCGATCACCGAGCCGCTGGCCGAGTCGATACGAGAGGCGATGGAGCGGGCGGGGAGGGGTGACTCTGACTCTCCCGAGTTACGCGCCGCGGCCGAACTCGTGTCGTTGCAGCGGCGTCTCAGTCTGGTGCCGGGGCACGATGAGATCCTGATCGAACTCTGCGAGTCGCGTGAGGGGCACCATCTCTTCGTCTTCCCGTTCGGCGGAAGGTTGGCGCATGCCGGGCTGGCTTCGGTTGTAGCGCTGCGTCTCGCGCGGTCGAAACGCTCAACGTTCTCGCTCGCGGTGAATGACTATGGATTTGAGCTCGTCTGCCCGGAGCGGTTCGATTACGCCGCGGCGCTCGGCCCGAGCCTCTTCGCCCCCGGAGATTTGGATGGTGACGCGGAGGGCAGTGTGAATCTGACGGAGTTGGCCAAACTCCGCTTCCGAGATGTCGCGCGCGTCTCGGGCCTGGTCAATCAGAACTATCCGGGGACTCACAAGACCGCCCGTCAATCGCAGGCCGGGGCGACTCTGATCTTTGATGTGCTCAGCGAGTTCGACCCCGGCAACCTGCTGCTCCACCAGGCACGGCGCGAGGTCATGGACCTGCACTTCGAGCGCGGGCGTCTCAGGCGAGTCATGGAGCGCATGGCCGCCAGCCCGCTCCGCATCGTGAAGACGTCCCGCTTCACACCGCTTTCGTTCCCGCTCGTCGTCGAACGTCAGGCGGGCAGCCTTACGACCGAGGGGCTGATGGAACGTGTGGATCGGATGCGCCGTGAGTGGGCCGAATCAACAGCCGCCGGCCTCCCACAGAAGGAAGAAGGTCTCCACGTCGGCCCCGTCAACGCCCCCGTCGTTGTTGGTGTCTGCCCAGGGTGAACTCGCCTCCCACGCGAGGTAAAAGGCTTCAACGTCCGAGCCGTCAACGCCGCCGCTTTCGTCGAAGTCGGCCGGGCAGGAGGGTCCTTCGCAGGAGTCGGGGATGCCGTTGCCGTTCGTGTCGGGAACGCCGGCCGCGATATCGCATGAATCGGCGCGGCCGTTGCCGTTGCAATCCACGAATCCGGCTTCGGTGATGCGGAAAACACCGAGCCACCAATCGAGCAGATACAACTCGCCAAGCCCATCTTCAACGATTGCGACAACATTGGAGAGATCAAACGAGCCTCCCGGCGGGTCGATCTCAGTCGTGCGGTTCAACAGTTCAGTAATGCCAGCGCCCTGTGTGTAGCGCATCGTGAACACTTCATTAGTGCAGAAATCGGCGAAGAAATACGAGCCGCGAAGCCACGGCATCGAACAGCCTTGATAGACAGGCCCCCCGATGATCGCGCACCGGCCGGTGGTGTGATCGTACTCGAAAACAGGTAACGCAAGACCGAGATTGCACTGGCACCCAGAAAATCCCGTGCAGCGTGTGCCTTCCATGCAACGCCAGCCGTAGTTACGACCCGCAAAGTTCAAAGGCGAGACATTGATTTCCTCAACCTGCTCCTGGCCGACGTCCGGGATCCAGAGCGTGGAAGACGGGCCATCAATCCAGAAACGCCACGGGTTACGAAGGCCGTACGCCCAGATCTCGTCATCTCCTTCTGCACCAACAAAGGGGTTGGTTGGAGGAATCGAGTAGTTCTTCTCGGGGTCGAGTGGAAAGGCATCGTCGTCCGCATTACCCGGGATGTTGTCCAGACCGTCCACATCGATCCGTAGGAGTTTTCCGAGTAAGTTGTCGGTAATGTCCTGTGCATTGCCGATGCCGGGTGTATGCCCGGGAGGATCGATTGTGTCCGGACCGTTCTGGTCGTACGTGTCCCCGCCGTCGCCGGTGCCGATGTACAGATAGCCGTCAGGGCCGAAGAGAATGCTGCCGCCGTTGTGCCACATGTGCGGCTGTCGGATCACGAGCACGATATGGGCGGATGAGGGGTCGGCGGTTATCGCCATCGGATCACCCCCGGAGGCGCGATACCTGGCGATGATGGTGGAGCCGGCGCTGATGCCCGGCTCTGCGGTGCGTGTGTAGTTGACGTAGAAATAACCATTCGTAAGAAAGTTTGGATGAAACGCGATGCCCAGCAGGCCCTGCTCCGGCCCCCGGGGCATGGGCGCGAGTGTCAGGTACGGAGTCGGACTGATCGTTCCGGAAGGAAGGTCCATGACCAGCACTCTGCCAATGCCGTTGGTCCACCCTTGCTCAAGCACAAACAAACGCGATGGGTCGCCGCGTGGTGCCGCGGCGGTGCTGATTGGCCATAGCCCTCCAGCGATCCGTTGTGCACGAAGTTGTTGGGCATGGGCAACAGCCGTAAGCAGGCTGCCGAGAACAAGGAACAGGGCGATGTGTGATCGTCGCATGATTGAAAGGTACCCCGATGTGAGAGGGAAAGGCGGTTGATGAGTGCAGGCGAGAGACCGCCGTACCTGAGTTCTTCGCAAGAGGCGCACCGCCGGTTTCAATCCGGCGGCGGTATCTTGGCTCGCGAGCGATGGGCTGCTTCCAGCCTTCGTGCATCGGTGGCGACGCCATTGAGGTGTGTTGGTGAAACGGAAGAAACGCCCAGATTACCGTACTTCCGCAGCGCGTAAAAGCGGTAAATGCCGGTTGATTTCAGGGATTGGATCAGCCGGTAGGATCGGCTCGCCTTGATTCGAGCCAGCCGCTGCGCGGCGGGCTCTTTGGGGTCCGTCAAACTCCAGTTGGCTCCCCAGCGAAAACGGGCCATGGCACGGTAGATCGGGGTTGATTTCGCGGCGAGAACCAAGCCGAAAAGCTTGCTGCGCTCAAGATACGCGAGTTCAAGTTCTGCGGCAGACTCGGGTTGGAGCGACCCCGCCGGAGGTTGAGTCGTCGGAGCACCGCCCACGGCCTGGCGCATGCGCTCTCGCTCGACCCAGAGATAATCACAAAACTCGTGGATGCGCAGATATTCCACGCCGCGTTCAGCGATCTCGTGCGTGGTGGAGATTGGCAGCTGTGGGCGTGGGGTCTTCGCGGCGTTCTGGCGTGCGAGCGTCATGAGTGCTTCCATGCGATCACCCATGTGCGAGAGTTGGAAGTGGTCGATGATGCGGCGGCGACTCGCCTCGCCCATGCGGCGGGCGAGCGATGGGTCCGCGATGAGCGGGGTAAGCGCAGCGGCATAATCGGCTGCCTCCTGCTCGTGTGTGGAACGATGAATGAGTGAGCCGCACTCGGGCGAAACGAGTTCACGCTGACCGCCGACGTCGCCACCGACAATCGCAAGACCGGCACTCATCGCCTCGTACACGGCGAGAGAAATACCCTCCCAAAGAGACGGGAGGAAGAAGATATCCGCGGCGGCGGAGAGGTTGAGCATTTCGGCGTTTGGCACCGCGCCGAGGAATCGCACCTTGGAAGCGAACCCGCCCCCGGTGCAGGCTTCCTTCAAAGCCGGTAAGTCAACACCGTCGCCGGCCACGAGAGCAACAAACTCGAGCCCGGCCTGATGCAGTTTCGAGAGCGTTGCGGCAAAGACAACGGGCTGCTTTTGTTCGCAGATACGCCCCGCGTACAGCATGACGGGTGTGGTCCCGTCGATGTTCAACTTCTCGCGGGTTTCACGCCGGCGATTCGCATCGGGTTTCCACTGCTGTGGATCTTCGTTCGTGGTACAGACCTCGATACGTTCGGCGCAAGCCCCACGCGACACCATCCAGTTTCTGAGGTGGCGTGATGAAACGATATTGAGGTCGAGTTGTTCCTGACACGCGGCTCCATAGCGCGGGTAGCCGCCGTTCTTCCAATATGGTTCCTCCATGTGGTTGTAGTCCACGTACGCGGGGCGGGGGCAATGCGCCCGAAGGTAAGGAAGAAAGAGATAGCCTGGTTCACTGTTTGAGATCAGTACAACGTCAGGATCCCGCGACTCGATGAGGTAGCGCAGGTAGAGGGGCCGAGCGTTGTGCGGCAGATAGTGAGGCAGCACGTGGACATCGGGCGTCAAAGAGGCGAACTGAGGCAGCCAACTCTGGTCGCCGGGCAGAGTACCCGCGAGCGTGATATCCCACCCTCGTCGGGCGAACTGTTCGGTCATCCGCAGGTTGTATTTGTCCGCCCCGCCCATCGTGAACCATGTGAGCACCATGAGGATGCGCGGGCGATCCTTCACAAGCGGATTTGAGAAAGGTGGCTCAGGGCTAATGACATCGAAGGGAAGGGACGGCGGCCGCACTGGGTGGGGCATGCCTTCGCGATAGAGACGAGCGTATTTCTCGCGCAGTCCGGCGTGAAAGCGTCTTTGCTTTTCGCCGCCGTCCCAGTCGGCCCATCGAGCCGCGTGGTTCTCGCGGCGGCGGTACCAGGCAAGGTACTCGGGGATGGTGTCGCCCCATACACCCTTGTCCGCAGCGCGGAGCCAGAACTCCCAGTCTTCCATGCCGCCCCGGATGGATTCGTCGTACTCTCCAACCCTGTCGTGCGCTGACTTTCGCACCATCACGGCGTGAGCGCCGACAGGGCAGGCTTCGAGAAAGAGATGAGGCGTGTGAAATCCGTTGGGCCAGGTGTATTCCTGGGCGCCGAACCCGCTTTCATAGCCGTTGCAGAACGCTGCATCGGGATGCGTGGCAAGGTACCAGGCGCACTTCTCGACCGCGGTAGGCTCGAGCAGGTCGTCGGCATCAAGTTGATAAACAAGATCGCTGCGAGCATGGCGAAAACCGAGGTTCCGGGCTGCGCCGGGGCCGCCGTTTCTTTCCGCACGGACGATTCGGATCCGTGAATCGGTTGCGGCGAGTGTGCCGAGTGCGGCAACCGCCTCAGGGTTGGTCGAGCAGTCATCAACGATGATCCACTCAAAGTTCTGGAGTGACTGTCCGAGCACCGACGCCGCGGTTTGAGCGAGGTAGGCGTTGTCGTTGTAGTACGGTGTGACAATGGACACCGCGGGCGAGGCAGGGGAGGCGGCGCGGAAGAAGGCGCGCGGCCGACGCGTGTCTCCGGGCACGAGAGAGAAATCGGGAGTACGCGGGTCGATCATGTTCGTAGTGAGGAGGTTTCAGGCTCAGTGAACCACGATGCCCGTCTCTGTGGCTCGGCACAGCAGAGTGTGCGCATTGTTGTTCCACCACGTCTGTTCGTCGATCACGTCGAACCCGCATACCCGTGCGAGAGAGCGCATCGCATGAGCGGTGGGCAGGAACCACCAGGGACCCATATCAGAGGCGTTGAGTTCGTTGAGGCGATAGTTGCAGGGGTGCGTGATGCCCTCGGCATGAACCCCGTATGAAGCCCAATACGCGGCAAGAACCCGGCGCTCCGAATCGGTCAGTCCGGGGATGAACAGCACCCCCGACTCGGGAACTTCCAGCACGCCCTCGGCGTTTTCGATGTGCGTCGCGGTGATGCACGATGTGAGGATCAGGTACTCCGCGGTCATGCGGCGGAGGCCGGTAATAATCTCGAGGGGATTGGGGTGGTGATACAGGACACCGGCACAGTGGACCACGTCGTAGCGACGGCCCTTGTACACCGCGATATCTCCGACGTAGCACTCGCATCCGGGCACGCCGAGGTCCTTCAATCGTGAGTGAAACTTCGTCCATAGTTCCTCACCTTCAGGGGTCACATCGAACATCGCCACGTGGCTCGCACCCGCCCTGTGCGCCACCGATACTTTCTCTGCTACGGTGCCCCATAATCCGCCTACCTCCACAAAGGATTTGCCGCGGACGACGCGGGATACAAAGACATCACGAGGATCGGTCATGCACACTCCGATTTCAAAGGCGGGTGAGAGAGAGCGTAGACTGCGCCGTTTACCGCTCAGGTGCGGCGGGTGAACGGCCGTCGGCCACGACGGACGAGTTCTGATTATTCCTGTTCCGCCACCGCTCCAACGCGAAGCGATGAACGGGAAGAGAGGTCACGCGACCCAGTTCAGCGGAGAGGTGTGAGTTCTCACTCATCATCATATTCCGCGACTCCTCGATGATCCTGAGTTCACGGGCGATACGATCGGTTTCTTGTTGGCACGCCGCGAGCCGGTTTTCAGTGTCGCGTCTGGCGGCGAGGGCTTCCTCGAGGGCGTGGCGGGCACGCGCGAGTGCTTCTTTTTCGGATTGCAAGGTCGCATCGAGATTGCGACCCCAGAGGGCAGTCTGGTCGAGCGCGGCGGCGTGCCTCGCGGCGGTTTTCTCCCAGGTGGCGGCCTGTTCCTTCTGCCACTCCACGGCGGTGGCCAGCTGGTCGGCCCACGCGCGAGACTGCGCGAGTTCTGCCGAAGCGGTTGCCAGGCGTTCTTCCAGGTCCCGGCGGTGCTTCTCGTGCCAGGCTACGGCCGCTGCCCGATCGTCTGTCCAGGTGCGCGAGGTATCGATCTCGGATCGAAGTCGTTCTATCTCGCGGTCTTTCGCAGCGAGTTGTTCGCCGTGCCACGCGGCGGCGGCCTTCAGTTCGTTCGCCCATGCGAGTGTCTTTCGATGTTCCTCTTCATGCCAGGCCTTCGCGGCGGCGAGTTCAGCGCTCCACGCTTCGAGCTCGCCGACGCGAGCGCGCAGGCTATGGTCCGCACGGTGGAGTTCGTTCAGTCGTTGAATCTCGTCATGCCGCTCGCGGGCGATACGCTCCCAGGTGCTGCGTTGTGTCTCAAGCCAGCGGCCGTTGTGTTGCAGCGAAAGCACCCAGGACAGCATTTCCGAGAACGACTGCCGCTGCGCGATCAGCCACGCCTCACCGGGTTGCGCCGTGAGGCGGTCCAGGACCCCGAGCCAGGCGGTACACCGGCTGCCAAGGTCCATGACCTGCGCTATTTCGTGCATCCCGTACGGCTGCGGGCGGCTGAGATCGCCCACGATATTGGTCCAAGGGCCTTGTGTGACACGCCGGCACTCGTCAAGTCCTCGTCGGAACGCATCCCGTGCTTCCTCGATCCTTCCATCGGATACGGAAAGCACCCCCGCGAGGCGGAAGGCGTCGATCGTCTTGGTCGCCAGCAAGGGGCTGAAGCGCAGGACATCCATGCCCGCGCAGCGAACAAAGTCCTCTCTGGCCGAAGCTCGATCCCCGCGAAGAAGATGCAGCCGGGCCGCGATGTATCGGTTGGAGATACGCCATCGCCACGTGTGTGTCGTCTGATCTGCGGCGGCATCGAATGCTTCAATCAGGGCGATGGTATCAGCGATGCGTTCGGGCGACGGTGCGTTCAGGATGCAATACGCCAGAACGCAGACCGCTCCGCCGTGATCCGCCGAACCGGGGCGTGCCGTCGCGATGACTTCACGAGCCAGTCGTTCGCGTTGCGCATCGTGGGACAGGCGCGGGCCGATGCAGATGAGTGACCGGAAGAGCCATGGGTTGTCGTAGTCACGGGCAAATGCCGAGATGTTGAACGAATCCCCGTCCGGTCCCGTGTATGGCGGAAAGACGGTCTCGCGGTAGTTGGCCTTGGTCGCTCCGATCGGGCTTTTCATACCCAGGGTCAGCCACCACTCGGCCTCCGGCTCAATGGCTGGAGACCCTGATGGATGCGGGGAATCGAATGGCGGGCCTAACGCGACTTCATCAAGCGTCCGCGGGCGATCGGTAAGCAGGCGAGCCCCGCCGGCGATCTGTCGCCAGCGTTTTTCAGGGATAAACGCCGCGGCCAGTTGATCTCGAAGCACGGGCCACGTGTACACGTGCAGGTGATGCGGGTTCGGATCCTTGCCGGTCTCGTCCGCCCAGTTGTTGGGCACGCTGACAATGATCCGACCCCCGGGGGTGAGAACACGGCGGAACTCGGCCAGGAGGGCCGCGGGGTCGGGGACATGCTCCAACGTCTCGAAGCACGCGACAAGGTCCACGGATTCATCCGCGAGAAACCCGAGCCGCGTCGCATCGGCCACGTGAAACTCGGTCGGCACTCCCCGGTCGCTGAAGGCGGCGCGGGCGTAGCCGATGGCCGCTTCGGAGTTGTCCACACCGATGATGCGGGCGGCTTCGCTCCCCCTCGCGAGCAGGGCCGCGCCGTAGCCCATCCCGCAGGCGGCATCGAGGACCGTGTCGCCCGGTCGGACGTGCTCCGCGGCGAGCGCGTACCGAGCGATGTGCGCATCGCTGCGGCGTCCCGATTCACGGAGCATGTCCATGTGCAGATCGCGATTCTCCGCAAGCCACGTGGCCGGGAAGCGGTGCTGCGCTTGCGGTGGGATGCGTTCAAAGAGGAGCGTGCAGTTGCCGTTCTCGTCCTCGAGCGAGGCGAAGGCGGTGCATCTGAGCATCAAGGGGTGCCGGCGCAGACCGGCCTCGAAGAGTCGGGCCTCCCACCAGGCGCGGTCCCTGACGGTCAGGTGCCAGGTGTTGTCCCGATCGGGTCGTGTCGCGATGCGAAGGTACAGCCCTCCGCGACAGATTCGGGCCAGCTCCCCGAGCGCGGTAGGAACATCAGACTCTGCCAGATGTTCGAGGCAATCGGTCGAAACGACCGTCTCGAAGGCGTTGTCCGGGTACGGGATCGCGAGGATCGAGCCGCGGATGAATCGCTCTGGCGTTTGCGCGTTGCAGGCGTCCACAGCCACGCGTGACGCGTCGAGGCCATAGGCATCGATACCGCGCGTAAGCAGTTCCCTGACAAGCAGCCCCATGCCGCTCCCGACATCGAGCAGTTTGCCGGGTCCGCATGTGGTCAGAATATGTTGGGCGATTTCTCCGGCATCCTTGAACGAGTGGCTGCCGAAACGGTCTTGGCGCTGCCAATAGCCGTCATACAGATCGGCGTAATCGGGTGATGAGGATGGCCGCTCAGGCTGGGTGGACATCGGCCCTCATTCTAAGATCGGTCACCCCGCCGAAAAAGTAATGGTCCTGATGCACCACCACGTGAAAATGAGCGGCCTCATCGACCCAGTGGAGCATGTGCTGATCGCGGTAGAAGCGGTCCCGTTCGTGGGAAATCTGCGCCTGCACTTCGTAGAAGTTCATTCCCAGCGTGCAGGAGCAGGAGAACTCAACAACCACCCTCTCGCCGGCCTCGAACGCTCGATCCCAGAAGATCGGGCCTTCCGCCAAACCGCTCCAGATCGAGATGTCCTGGTTGAGCGTTCCCCAGGAGTACATCTTCACACCCTGCTTATTGCGGATGCGTAGCGCGATGTTCAGATTGGTCATGCGTTGGTGGACGGTGCACCCGACCCGGACGCGCATGATGTCGCCGGGCTTGAAGACCGAGGTGGGGGCGCCCGCGGCGTCCAGCACGGCGACCTCGTCCACTTCCGCTTCGCGGCTTCCGAACGAGAGTGAGCCGGAGCGATCGGCGGTGCCCCCGCCGCTTGTCCCGGCACCGACCAGCGTGGGTTCGGGGAGAGGCGCTGCGGCACGGGCTTTGGCCTTGTGGTCTTCGACCTGGTGCCGGCCCCATGCAACTTCGGCCTCGTGGAGCAGCCGTCGATAATCGAGAATGACCTCGGCCGATGTCCCCGAAGATCGCACGCGGCCCTCGTGGAGCAGGATCGCGCGATTGGTCAGCGTGCGGATGCTCTCCTGATCGTGCGAAACGAACAACAATGCCACACCCTTATTGCGGAGTTCTTCCAACCGTTGGAAGCAGCGTTTCTGGAACAGCGCATCGCCAACCGCCAGAGCCTCATCAACGATCAGCACGTCCGGCTCGACCTGCACCTGCACCGCGAACGCGAGGCGGACCATCATGCCGCTGCTGTAGGTCTTGACCGGCTGATCGAGAAACTCTCCGATGTCGGCGAACCCCGCGATTGCATCGAACCGGTCCTCAATCTCGCGTGGTGACAGGCCCAGGATGGCGGCGTTGAGGTGGACGTTCTCGCGGCCCGTGAACTCGGGGTTGAAGCCGCTGCCCAGTTCGAGCAGCGCCGCGATCCGGCCCGCCACGCGCGCCGAACCCTCGGTGGGCGCGAGAGTGCCCGCGATGATCTGCAGGAGTGTGCTCTTGCCCGAACCGTTGCGGCCGATGATGCCAAGCGACTCCCCACGCCGGAGTTCAAAGGAGATGTGCCGCAACGCCCAGAACTCCCGGTGATAGGTGCGTTTCCACCTCCAGAGAGCCTGTTTCAACCGGTCCTGCGGGCGTTCGTAAATGTGGTAACATTTCCCGACATTCTCGATGCGGACCACGCACGGGGAAGTGGCCGTAGGTTCAGAGAACATCCGCGAAACTCCGCTTGCTCTTCATGAAGAAGGCGTACCCCAGTTGCATGACGATGAGGGAGGCCGCGGTCACGATCCCCAGGCGGGTCCAATCGGGCAGGCGTGAAAAAAGAACCACCGCGCGGGCGTTCTCGATGATGCACGCGAGAGGGTTGAAGTCGATCAACCAGCGGAATGCCGTCGGCACGCGTTCCGCGGGATAAAAAATCGGCGAGGTGAACATCAGCACCGGAAGGAGGATCCCCGCGACCAGTTGGCGAAGATCACGCAGAAATACACCCAATGACGCGACAAACCACGCGAGCCCGCACGTCAGCGCCAGCAGCGGGATCAGAATGAACGGCAAGGCCCAGATCGTCGTCGAGAAGCCGTTCCCCATGATCGAGTTCGCCGCGATCAGGATCAGAAGGCTGATCCCGCTCACAAGCAGCCCGGTGCCGATGTTCGCAAGCGGGAGTACTTCGAGTGGAAAGATGACCTTCTTGACCAGGTTGGAGTGATTGATGATCGTCGTGGCCGCCGCGCCGACCCCGGAAGAGAAGATTTCCCACACGATCAGTCCGCAGAAGACCCCGATGGCGAAAAGACTCCTCGATTCCTGCTCGCTCCCGCCCCCGACCCAACGGGCGTTCCAGACGACCGAAAAGACAAAGGTGTACACCGCCAGCATGAGCAGCGGATGCAGAATTGTCCAGAAGAAGCCGAGAATACTGCCGCGGTTGCGGGCGAGAAACTCGCGGCGGACAAACTGGACGATCAGGGCCCGATGCGACAAGAGGTTTCGGACCAGCGCTGCCGGAGAAATGAGAGCGCCGATACACATCGGCGCTCCCATCAGGCGCAGTTCGGCTGTGTGTGCGGGTGCGGACATCAGGGTGGAAGGGTAGGAACCACCCCGTGCGAGCCCGCCGGGAACACGCGGTTCCTCACGGCAGCGCCGCGACTCGACGCCGAAACCCGATCAAGCCTGCAGTATCTTGCGGTTCAGGTACTGGGTCGGTACAGGGTCACTGTCCCTGGGGTGCCGATCCACCTTCTCCGGCCGCGGGAGCATCACCGCCGCGGGGTCTTCGCCTCGGCGGGGTGCGTTCCTCCGCTGCCTTCTCCTCTTCCGTGGGCGGGCGTTCGCGAGGAAGGAGTGATGGGGCGCACGCAAGTCGGTACGCGGTGATGGCCGAGTTGGTGGCCGATTGCTTGAGGTAAACCGGGATGGCCAGGTCGATTTTGTCGTGCTGCGTATGCCAGCCATAGCCGTATTCAGCGCGGCCGACTTCATCCCAGAAGAATCCGGGTACGCCCACGGCATTGAATGTTGCGTGGTCTGACCCACCGCCGCGAGGATTGCGGCGGCCGGAAGGACGGATGTTGACGTTCAGATGCTTCTTGTCGGTGTCGCAGTAGAACTGGAAGTTGGTCGGCGCGGTCGCGGCGGCCAGAAAGTCGGCCATGTTGTCCGCGCATGGGAGCCCGCCCTGATAGTTGGTGCCGCCGTCATCAACAAAGACGGCAGAAATCTTGTCGAGCACATCCTTGGACGCATCGGCGTAGCCCTTGCTGCCGAGCAGCCCCTGCTCCTCACCGGTCCAGTTGATGAACTTGATCGTTCGATGGGGTTTGGCCCCGACCGCAGCAAGAATTCGCGCTGCTTCCAGCGTTACGGCCGATCCGGTGCCGTTGTCTGTCGCGCCCTGAGAGCCCGGGCCGTCCCAGGAATCAAGGTGCGCCGAGACAATGACAACTTCATCGGGGTACAGCGTGCCCGGGATCTCGGCGATGGTGTTGTACACGGGAATCGGGCCGGGTGTGATGGTGTGCATCAAATCCACCTCAACTTCGATCGGGTCGCCGTCCGCCAGCCTGGAGTTGATGTAGTCGTAGTCGGAGAGTCTGACCTGGAACGAGACATCCGGGGGAACATCGGCCGCATCGAGGGTGCGCCACCCCGGAATGCCTCCGGTCCATACACGTTCATCGCGAGAAGTAGAGATGTAACCCGCAACGCCATCGGCCACCAGCCGCTCCGCGATCGAGAGTTCGGCGGCCGTCTTGCCGTCCGCGAGTTTCTTGCGTCCGTCCCGTCTCGCATCGTAACGCGCGCCCATACCGCCTCGAATTCCTCGTTGACCTACTGCGGGCGGGGCCTTGATGAGGATCCACGATCCCGCGAGCTTGTCCTTGACCGCGGCATACTCATCCTCGTTCTGCGGCTCGCGGATCACGGGTGCACGCACGGGACCGTTGGTGCCCGCGGCCCACGCAAGGGTTGTGAGTTGCATGTCGCGCAGCGTGTCGTAATCCGTGGTGGTTGTCCCGTCATCGTTCTTACGCTCACGGCGCAGGAGCACCTTGCCGGAAGATGGTCCGCGATCGAATCGTGCCCCGATCGTTCCCCATTGCTCCAGGCGGGCGTTGGAAAGTCCCCAGGATTCGTACTGCTGCTTGCACCAGTTGTTCGCAGTTTCAGCAGCAGTGGAACCGGTGAGACGGGGTCCGATGACCTGGGTCAGATGCCTCAGGTGATCCATCACACGGTTGCGGTTCAACCCTTCATCGAGGATCGCGCGGGTGACGGATTCCTCTCCCATGGGGATCTCGGGCGCGGCGACGGCTTCCCCCTTGAGAATCGCGGTCCAACCTTCCTTGTTCCGCGGGCGATTGTCGGCGGAGACGGCGGATCCGGTCGCGGCACCTGCTGTTGACGGGCTTGTGTCCTGCAACGCGGTGGCGTACGGCGCCAAGGTCAGAAGCGTGACCAGCATGGCGGAGGCCGGGTAAGGCCTGACGCACGTGGCGTTCGAACGAAAAGTGGTATTCATCTTGGGTTCCGGGATGATTGAAAGAATGATCCGGGGGTGCGAATCGCGGGCGAACGCCCGCCGTAAGGGTGGAGTTTACCCCCGCCTCGGTGGCTGCATACGCAGACCGACCCGTTTCGTTTCTTCGATGTGTAACTTATCCAATGTCAAGTTTCACTCCAAAGTCCAGGCTTGTCAACGTCAAGTCCGTTCTGTCTTGGTGGGCGTGAGGGTTTGGATCGGGAAGGCCTACCGACCGAGAGGGGGGGGGCATCGAGGCTTTTCCGCACCGTTGAATGCACTTCACCATCGGCGAGCCGAGTGCGAAGAGTCGTTCCCGGTGGTGCATCGGACGGGGTGCGCACGAGCGAGCCCTGTAAAGTCAACGTGACGGAGTAACCTCTCTGAAGCACCCGCAGCGGGCTGATGGCCGAAAGTTCTCGCTCCCGCGCCTCGATGCGGTCTCGCGAGCGGAGTAACCGAGATGCCGCGGCACGATGGATTCGAGCCGAAAGCACGTCGATGTCTGTGCGGTCAACCAGTGTTCTTCCGGCGGCGAGTAATGACGCGGAGGCGGCGGAAAGGCGGGCGAGTAATCTCGCGTGAACCGCGGCGGGGCGGTGTCGTTCGAGATGGAGCGCGGCCCGCTGAAGGCGAGAGTTCGCGAGCAGTAACGCCCGGCGTTGCACTGCTCGAAGGTGATCCTCGCCGGACCGGATCAAGTTCCGAGGACCGTCAAAGGCACGGGCCGGTTGAGTGAACACCGGACGACGAGAAAGTGACAGCAGACGCCTCAGTTCGGTGCTGATCAACCGGCTGATCAGCAGCGTCAGCCTCGCGGCGGTAGAATCGACTTGGCGTGCGAGGGCTGTGGCATCGGGCGTCAGCCGCATCGCTGCTTGCGTTGGTGTGGCGCAACGCTCATCGGCGACCAGTTCCGCGATGGTGGTATCGGTTTCGTGACCGATGGCGGCCACGACCGGCACGGAGCAGGAGACAATCGCACGCGCTACCTCGCGGTCGTTGAAGGCCCACAGGTCTTCCATGCTGCCGCCCCCCCGGGTGACGAGCAGGGCATCCAGCCCCAGGAAGCCGGCGTGTTTGCTGAGATAGCTGATCGCCTCGGCGATCTCCGGCGCTGCGGACGCACCCTGCACGCGGCAATCCACCAGCAGCACGCCGACCGCGGGGCATCGCCGCTGCATGGTCACCAGCACGTCCTGCAAGGCCGCGCCAGTGCGACTCGTGATGACGGCGACGCGACGGGGGAAAGTTGGAATGGGTCGCTTACGCTCGGGAGCGAACCACCCCAACCCCCTCAGTTCATCGCACATGGCACGGTAAGCCAGTTCAAGCGAGCCGGCACCGACGGGCTGGAGGCGGTCGAGGATGAGCGAAACCTTGCCGCCTGGTGCATAAAACTCCACGCGTCCGCGGGCAAGTAACTGCAGCCCGTTTTGAGGGACAGACCCCATCCGCCGCGCGACAGACTGGAACATCACACAGTTCACAACCGCTCCGGCGTCTTTCAGGTCAAAGTACCAGTGAGTGCGCTCGCGAAATCCGCTCACCTCGCCGACAAACCAGACGGGATCGAGGAAACCGGATTGAAGGGTGGCATCGATCCGTGCGGCGAGTTGGGAAACGCTGAGCGGCGACTCAGACACGCCGGTGGGCTCGCGCTCGGCGGCGCGGGCCTGGGCCATTTTCGAGGGATCGAAGGGTAAACGGGACAAGTGGTTTGATGTGGGGGTGAGTTGAGGGAGTTGATGATCGTCCGAGACCGGAAGGGAGGAAACTCACTCAACGAGTTCCGCATCCCCCGGGGCTTTTACCGCACGGACAGCAGCCGCCCGCCCGCGGCTGCATTTTTTCGCCCGCGGCTTTGCCGGCGCGAACCGAGGACAGGAGCCGGTGAAACGTTCGGTCTTTCCCTTCGGGGTCTGTGACGGGTTCGTCGGCCCTGCTCATCGGCCGGATCAGTTCAAGGATAGTGCCGTCCTGATCGCATTGATACTCGTACACTGGCATGGGATGCTCCGCGCGGGTGCGTTGGGCTATGGTCTGAGGGCTGGCCGCCCGATGGGCCCGTTCTACGCTGCCTAGATTGAAGGCCGATCGATGACCCGGTGCAAGGACTGTGACCGCGAAGTGGTGAAGGGCACTCTCCAGTGCCCGGGTTGCGGTTCGCGCATCGAAGCGGCGGAATCTCTCACGTCCACCCGGCGGTTCGACGATTTTCACTCACAACCAACCCCCGACAGCGCTGGTCGTCCGCAACAAGCCGCTGCATCAAGTACCCCTTCCGATGATGATGCGCCGATCCCGATGCCCTCCATGTCCGAGATCCCCGGGAAGCCACGATCGGTAACGCAGGCAACCGAAGTCCAGTTTCTGCCTCCCCAAACCGAGGGCGAGCGGTTTACGCCGGGGCGGGTCTTGGCGGACAGGTATCTGATACTCGGTCGGATCGGTGAAGGGGCGATGGGCGAGGTCTATCGGGCCGAGGATCGGCGTCTGGGGGGGCAGGTGGCCCTCAAGTTCCTCTCCGAAGGCGCCGCTGCCGATGCCGATGGGCTCAAACGGCTTCTGACCGAGGCACACCTGGCCAGGCAGATCACTCACCCGAATGTCTGCCGCGTCTTCGATGTGGGGGATGTGGACGGGCACACCTTCATCTCGATGGAGTACATCGACGGGGAAACCTTTTCTTCACTCCTGCGGCGCATCGGTCGTCTGCCCGCGGACAAGGCGCTCAGCGTCGCTCATCAGATGTGCGCGGGGTTGGCATGGGCGCACGAACGGGGCATCCTTCATCGGGATCTGAAACCTGCGAACGTCATGCTCGACGGTGGTGGCGAGGTCAAGATCGCGGACTTTGGCCTCGCGGGCCTCGCCGAGGAACTCCGCAAAGACAAGCACCGTGCCGGTACGCCGGCCTACATGTCGCCGGAGCAGTTGCTTGGTGAAGGCTCTTCGGTTCGCAGCGACATCTACTCGCTCGGGCTGGTGTTGTATGAACTCTTCACTGGCAAGCCGGTCTACCGACCTTCGAGCATCAAGGAACTGGAGCGACTGCACGAGCAGCCCATTCCACGCCCGAGCACCATCGTGCCGGAACTGCCACCGGAGATCGACCGTGCGATCATGTGGTGCCTGGAGCGTGATCCGGCGAACCGACCCGAGAGCGTGCGCGAACTAAGCGCGTGCCTGCCCGGCGGAAATGCGTTGGAGGCGGTGCTTCTCGCCGGACAAACACCGTCACCTCGCCTCGTAGCCGCCGCGGGTGGCTCGGGGCTGATCAGCCCCCGCGCCGCGGCCCTGCTCGCGCTGCTGATGCTGGTGGCCTGTGCGGCCTCCTTGTATCTAGGAACCAAGGCGTCTTTGCTCCATCAGGTTCCGGTGACGAAGGCGGCGAACGTGCTGGCGGATCGGGCAGAAGAAATGCTTGAGTCGCTGGGTTTCTCTGCGTCAACGCCGTACAAGGCCTACGCCTATGACCTGTACGAAGAGTACCTGGATCTGATCCGGCACGCGGACAAAAGCCCGAGCCGGTGGAACCGGCTCGCCCTTTCACGCCCTGCGGCGATCGATTTTTGGTATCGTCAAAGCCCGAGGCCTCTGCTGGCGGTGGCGAGCGACCAGCGTGTGACGGTGTACGACCCCCCGTTCACGACTCCGGGCATGATCACGATCCGGCTCGATCCGCGGGGACGATTAAGACAGTTGGACTACTTCTCACCGGCGGAACAGGTGACATCCGTGGTTTCCACCCTGCCCAGCCCGCCCCGTCCGGCTGCGATCGTCGATTCTTCGGGCAACCTGGACGCCGCTCGCGTGCTCCTCGCGGCGGGCCTGTTGCCAGAGCAACTCACGCCCGAGCGGCCCATCCGAATTCCTCCCGTCTTTGCTGATACACGACTCTCATGGCGCGGGGTTTACCCGGAAGCGCCCAGCGAACCGATCCGGGTCGAGGCTGCGTTCCTCGACCAGAGACTCGTGGCCTTCCGGATCGTGGAGGAAAAATGGGTAGGGGCTTCGATGGCTCAACCGAGGGACTGGACACTCTGGGAAGAGGCCGGGGAGCGTGCCTCGATGGTGGTCGAGGCGCTGGCGATACTCGGAGCGCTCGTTCTCGCGTGGCGCAACCTCCGACTCAAGCACGGCGACCGAGAGGGGGCGCTCCGAACCGCGGCGGTGATGTTCGCCGCCACGCTTCTGTCACGCATCTTTCTGGCCACGCCTACCAAGTCATTGCCGGAGGACCTTGTGGTTGTCGGGCGAGCGGTCGGTCTCAGTTTGCCGGTGGCGATCTGGTTCTGGTTGTTCTACATCGCGCTCGAGCCGTATCTCCGACGCTTATGGCCGGAGGTGCTCATCTCCTGGTCACGTCTCGTGGCCGGCGGCTGGAAAGACCCGTTGGTCGGACTGCATGTGGCGGTGGGAGGTCTTGCGGGCATCCTCTGCTCCGTGATCGCCTACGCCCACAGACTCAGCGCCCCATTGATCGGTGTGCCCCCGGGGGTACCCTGGATTGATCCCGAGAGGGGCGTGCTGGTATTAGGCGGGCCAGTACCGGCCCTCGGTGTGGCATTCGGGATTCTTCCATACGCCGCGAGATTCGGGGTGGCGTTCTTGCTCGCGCTCGTCATCCTGATGCTGATTTTCCGTAAACGCTGGCTCGCCGCGACAATCTACGCGGCGGTGCAGACGACGCTCTGGATGCTCTCACGCGGCGATAGCCCCGCTTCCTGGATCTTCATGGCCGCGGTCGCCTCCATCAGCACGCTGGTGGTAGTCCGACTGGGTTTGCTGGGCTTGGTTTCAGGCGTGTTGTTCTTTATCGCGACCAGCACGTATTCATCAACCTTCGACATCGGTCGCTTCTACTCAACAACGACCGTGGTCGCTCAGGTGGCGCTCCTCACGACCTTCGGGCTTGGGCTTTCACTCGCGGCGGGGCTGCTGGTCGCGCCGTACCGCGGCACGGCCGGTACCACGTCCGTAGTGCGGATCGGCGGATCACGGGTCGTATGACAGAAAAGCCATAAGTTGCGCCTGTCTGATGTGCGTCAGGTCGCCATACGCGGTTATGCGGCTCAAGCGGCACCACGTTCCTATTGATACGTGGGTGTGCCGAGCTCACAGGGCGATGGCATGGAACAGGAATCGCCAGGAACCGGTGCCCGAGTTGATCAACGATCGCTCAACTCCGCTGCCGCGATGTCCATCAACTCTTTGATCGTGAACCGCACGCTCAGAATAAACGGCTGCTCGTTGGGTATCCACGTACCGTACGTTGTCGAGACAAATGTGCCGTCGGGCAGGCATTCCAGCCCGGCGTACGCGCTGTCCCACTTTGTATGGTTGTCCTTGAGACGGACAAAGTACGTGCGTGCCTGGTTTGTGGAGAGAAGCGGATCCGGCCGCTCTTCGGGGACGAACGATTCCAAAGCAGCAAGGTCGTCCCAACGCCCGATCCAGACGACCCAGTCACCTTGCCACGGATCCCCATCGGCCATGCAGCGAAACGTAATCGCCAGTCTGCCGTTGGTGGTGGCGTCGTAGGCCGCGATATGTCGATCCCCGGTCAGGAACCACGGCAGTTCTCTGGGAGTGGTCCAGGCTCGGCCCTCATCCTTGCTGAACATCGCATGCGATCGCTTGACACGACGGTTCTCACGAAGCAGCAAAGCCCACGCCGTTCCGTCCGGCGAAACAACGACGCCCGGTTCGCAGAGATGGACTTCGGACCCGCTCCAGATCGTTCGAGGGGGAGTCCAGGAGTGTCCTTGATCCCTTGATTCAATCTGGTGAAGGGTAAAGACACCTGTCGCTTTGCCCCCTTCGCGGATGAATCGACCATCATCATGAAAATACGCGATCAGCGTTCCATCTGTTCTTCGCGTCATCCCTCCCATGGCAACGATGCCGCCGAAATCCCCGATACTCGACAACTGGCTCCAAGCCCGCCCCGAATCGGTCGAACGGGCGGTCCGGATGGGAAAGAGACCCGAAAAGAGCAGAATCTCGCCTCCGCCGATGTTGAACAGAGTCGGCGTTTCCTTGCTTGTTGACCATGAGTCCGGCACGGGGAGTCGTTCGCTCCAAGAGAGCCCACCATCGTCGCTGCGCTTGAGAATGATCTGTCCTTCCCCGTGCCCTTTGGGATACGCGGCGAGTATCGTTCGCCGATCATCCAGCAGCACGGTTGAAACGTGCCCGAGATAGACGCCCGGTTCGCGATCGACCACCACCTGGCGATGAAGGTGTGCGTCCAGATCGATTCGTTCCGGATCCTGACCCGCGACTGAAAGAACGAAGAGGAGAACCCGCATCATGTGGGTAGTCTACGGCTGGATGAACCGCGTACGTGGCAAAAAGCAGCGATGTCCGCGCCGTCCGTCTTTATGTGCAATTTCCACGCTCGGTGGTCGCGATTCAGCCGGATACGGCGGCAACTCGCCATCGAATTCTGACCACCGCGGCCGCGGCCGCCACAACGCCAACACCAACTCCCAACCATCCGTAGTGCTGCTGCATGAAACCGAAGTAGAACATCGGACCAGCGATTACCAGTGTGGCCATGAATGCCGCAAAATCAGTACGACGTGGCGGAGCAAGGTCAGGTCGAACACACATGGCGACATACGCCGGGAAGATCAGACCGTACAAGCCCATGAAGCCGCGGTACGTAGTCTCGTTATTCACGGGCAACAAGAAGAAGAGGAGCAGCGCCGCGACGATCGCCCCGGCTCCCCCCAAACCGGAAAAAACTGAGGGTCGTGCCGCTTCATCGCGCAGGGCCGCGCTGTGGACTCCCTGTGTGTAGCCCAGTTGCAGCAGCATGTGAATCACGACAGCCCATCCGGCGAGGGTTGGGTTGGGGATCAAGCCGCCGGCCTCGACCAGCACCGGCTGGGCGTAAAGAAACGTGAAAAGGATCATGAGGAAAAAGAGTGCCCCGAAACCGATCGAGAAAGCCGCGTTCCCGGCATCACCCGGCAGTTGCTGCCGTGCGTGGTGAAATGTCAAGTCGAGGTACGGACACAGCAGGAATCCGAAAAGGCACACCGCCGCCAGCGATGCCAGCGCACCCGCATCAGGAGGGGGGCCGCCGTAGGCCCGTGGCGCCCCGGCAGCGAACCACCAGCCCATGCATACCAGGGAAATGACGTACACAAGGATGCCAACTGTCCGGCTCCGCGCGGAGCCTGTCGCCGTGTCGCCCACCAGCATGGCCGGCGTGAGAAAGACCGCGAAAATACCGATCTTGAGCAGCAGGTTTCCGCCGGTCCCGGCCAGGATCCAGATCAGAAAAAAAGTCTGGAACGCGATGGTCACGAAGGAAAACGCATGACACGCCGTACGGTGCGACGCGACAAACTTCTCCGATGCGCCGGGCCGACGAAGCACTATACCCATCGCCGCGGCACCTGCGATATTCGGGGTTGCGAAGAGCAAGAACGACCACGGCCCGAAATCCCGCATCAGTATGACGGGCAACCACATGCCGATGCACCACGTCCACGAACACGCGAGGTACGCGGCCCACGTCAATACGCTCCGGAAGGTTGGTGCCTCCATCGCGAGCATCGTACCCCGCAAGCCTCCGCGACCAATCCGACGCGGAGGAGCGGGCTACAAGTCTCGCCACCGGACGTACGCTCACTCGATATGCCGAACGATCCGGTACATGCCGTCATCGCACTGGGCAGCAATCTCGGCGACCGCGAGGGGCATGTGCGTTCCGCGGTTGTATGCCTCGCCGATCTGCCATGCTCCACCCTGATCGCGGTTTCGACCATCCGGGAAACTCAGCCGGAGGGGGAATGTCCTCAGGGTCCGTACCTCAACGGCGCGGTCCTCATCGATACTCGACTGTCGCCTCGATGCCTTCTCGATGCACTCTTCGAGATCGAGCGAGAGCACGGCAGAGATCGCCGCAGAGAGCAACGCTGGGGGCCTCGAACGCTCGACCTTGATCTCATCCTGTACGGCGACATGACTTGCAGCGAGCCGGGCCTGGTTGTGCCGCACCCGCGCATGCATCTGCGTCGATTCGTTCTCGAACCGTTGGCCGAGATCGCGCCGGGTTGGCTGGTCCCAGGCATCGGCATGACGGCGGGCGAGTTATTCATGAGAGTCACAGACGGTTCGCGGCTGCGGGATGAGGGCCTCGGGTGACATGCACGCGAGCACTCAGCCGCTGCACGCAGCTGCTGGGTGCCGGGGCCTGAGGTGAGCCTATGATTACTCGATCTTGTCCCTTCTGGCGGCAGGCACGGCCCTGTTCAATATTCAGCAAGTGACTCGCTTCCCGACGCTTCTTCCGCCCAGGTTCAAGCACCGGTATGAACCTCTGGGTAACTTGGAAGTATCGCATGAAACTGTATGTCGGCAATCTGTCGTTCAATACCACCGAGCAGCAACTCCGTGACCTTTTCGAGCCATTCGGAGTCACATCGGCGTCGCTGGTCATGGACCGTGACACCGGACGTCCACGCGGCTTTGGCTTCGTGGAATGCTCCGACAGCCAGCAAGGCAACGCGGCCATCGCGGCGATTAACGGAAAGAACATCGACGGTCGTGATCTGACGGTCAACGAAGCCAAGCCGCGCGAGTCACGTGGCGGAGGCGGGTTCGGCGGAGGTCGTTCCGGTGGTCGTGAGCGCCGGGGCGGGTGGTAAAGACCACGCCCCGCCTCAGTATCGGGGCGGCAGAGAAACACACGCAAGCAAGACTCAACGGCCCGGCATTTGCCGGGCTGTTTTGTTAGGGGGTGTATCTGCTTCGAGATTTTCTTCGACCCGACCATGCGTCACACCGAACGGTATCGCGGAGGGGCAACGATGAGTTCAGGTCTTGTCGATCTCATCATCGGTAGATGCCGAATGACCATGGACTCCGGAACGCCTGCTGTTGATCCGCTCCTGATCGGGCACGCGCACATGACTTGCGAGCCCCACGGCGGCCAGGCAACGGATGATCACGTAACTGAAATCAAACTCCCACCAGCGCAGTCCATGCCGAGCGCTCGCCGGGAATGCGTGGTGGTTGTTGTGCCAGCCTTCACCCATCGACAGCAACGCCACCACCGCGTTGTTGCGGCTTTCATCATGGCTGTCAAAGGGCCGAGTTCCCCACAGGTGGCAGACGGAGTTGACACTCCAGGTGATATGGTGGACAAGCATGATGCGCACCAGCCCGCCCCACAGAAAACCGAGGAGCAGACCCCACCACGAGAGCGAGACGATCCCGGCAATCACGGCGGGCAGCACGATACCTGTCACGACCCAGAAGATGAACTGACGATCGGCCAGCACAAGCACGGGATCGGCCTTGAGATCCGTAGCGTACTTGCCAAGCCCTTTCCCGTGCCCGGTGAAGAGCCATCCAACGTGAGCGTGCCATGCACCACGACATGTCGACCAAACACCTTCCCCCCACGATCCGGCATTTGACATGTGCGGCGAGTGAGGGTCTTCCTCCGTGTCGGAGTGCTGGTGATGTTTGCGGTGTTCGGCACACCAGCGGATCACGGGGCCCTGGACCGCCATCGAGCCGGCCGCCGCGAGCAGATAACGAAGGGGTGCAGGTGCAACGAAGGATCGGTGCGTAAAAAGCCGATGAAATCCGACGGTGACTCCCGTTGCCGAGACCAACGCCATGCCGCCCATCAGCAGCAGATACCACCCGTTGAACGCGACTCCCCACAGCAGAAGGATCGCGGCGCACAACCCGATCGGCGGGATGAGAACGGCAAAGAGATTGATGATCGCGAGTTTTCGATCCGCGGGAGATCGATCGACCGAGTAGTGTTTGAATGGGGATGCGAGTTCAGCCGCCGCCGTGCATTCCTGGAATGTGACATCCGACGGGATACGGACATCCTCGGTTGAGGTGTTCTGGTCGTTCTTCAATGGGGGCTCCGAGACGGCCAGTTGATTCGGCTGCGGCCGGAAGGCCGAGGTCGGAGCAATTGGATGACAAGGGAGTATATTCCCGCCGTGACACCCTTGACGGATGCATGCCGATCGATCCTTGGATGCGGCGTGATGGTGCGCTCCCGGCAGAACAACAACATGCGACAACATGCCGACGCACCCCGCTCAACCGCCGTACTCTTTTGGCGCAGCGTTCCCGCGATTACACTGTTTAGTCTGGCCTTTGTCTGTTTCGCTCCACCATGCTTCTGACACTCACCGCCAGTTGTCTCAAGGGCTTGCTTGTGCCTGCCGGCAAGGCGAAAAAGCCAAAACTCGACATCCTCGACCTGCCCAGGTATACGCGAGAGACACTCGGGCTGTCCGGATTCAATCTCTCCACGGACCTGCTCGTCGGGTCCGACCGTGCTCGCCTGGAGAACATCCGCGAGCGGGCCGACAGGGCCAGTTGTTCCTGCCTGGTCCTGATCGAGCCGAATCCTCAGAACTTCGGTGAGAAGGCCGAAACCGCGGCCCTCGCCGCGGCGGAACGAATGTGCAGAGTCGTCGATGCCGCCCAGATACTCGGGTGCAGCGCCGCGGCGTTGCGTGTCGCCGCGCCCGATGACGATGACGCCCTGGCGCGGGTGGCGGGCCGGCTGCGGCCCATCATGGAACGGGCCGAGAAACTTGATATCAACCTCATCCTCGCGCCGGACAAGGGGCTGACCTCCCGGCCGGAGAGAGTGACCGAACTCCTCAAGAAGGTGGGCGGCTTCCGGATCGGCACGTACCCGGATTTCGAGACCGCCGCGGGTCAGAAGGATCCGGTCGCGTACCTTCACCGACTTACCCCTTACGCCTCGGCGGTGTGCGCTTCGACCACGAAGTTCGGCGCAACGGGCAAGAGTGGGAAGGCCGAGCCTTCGCTCGAGGACCTCGCCCAGAAGAGCGACAAGGCCGTTGTTCACACCGCCTATGACCTCAAGCCGTTGGTCGAGGCGGTGACGAGCGTGGGGTACGACGGACCATTGGCGCTCGACTACCGAGGCCCGGGCGATGTCGCCATCGGGATCGGTCTCTCGCGTGACGCCATCATGAGGGCGTTGGGATTGGGACAGATCGACGATGACGAACTAGAATTGGACGACGAGGAGGACGACCTGGCGGATTCGGCGGTTGATGAGGAGTAGCGGAGTTCAGAGCCTACCGAGGAGAGTTCCGCGGCCTCTCACAGGTATCGCCGAGAGGCGTGCGGATCTCTTGACTGACGAGGAGCGGCATCATGCCCGATACAGTGCAACCCGACTCCGTGCTCGAACTTGACAATGCCCGCGTGACCCGCGCTCTCTTCCGTTCTCTGGGCAACTCACCACAGGCCTTCAACGTGTTCAGCCTTGAACAGCCCATCATCATCACGATCGACGGCCCGGCGGGCACGGGCAAATCATCCGTGGCGCGTTCCCTCGCCAAACGCCTGGGGCTTGATTTTCTTGATACGGGCGCGATGTACCGCGCCGCGGCCGCCATCTGCATCGATCACGGCATCGATCCGAACGACCACGACACCCTGGTGGAGAAAGTCGTCTCCGCCGATCTTCACTTTGATTGGGCCATCGATCCGCCGGCGATACTCGCCTGGGGCGGGCGTATCGACCGTCGGATTCGCGATGCCGATGTCACGGCGATCGTCTCGCCCATCTCCGCCATACCCGGGCTTCGACAGCACATGGTCGCCAAGCAACGCATCATCGGCCGCCAGCATCCGCGACTCGTGACGGAGGGGCGCGATCAGGGATCAATCGTGTTCCCCGACGCGAAAGTCAAGTTCTACCTCGATGCGTCGGCGAAGGTCCGCGCCAGGCGTCGGACACGCCAGTTGCTCGAGGCTGGTGTCCGCGTTGATGAGACGGAAGAACTCCGCAAGATCATCGAGCGAGATGAACGAGACATGAGCCGTGCCGACGGGCCGCTCCGCAAGCCCGAAGGGGGCACGATCGTAGATACATCGGACCTGCAGTTTGACCAGGTCGTCGCCGAGTTGGAACGCATCGTGCGGGCAAAGGCCGCGGAACCCGATTGAATCTCACACGCACGCCGTGGTGCAGACCCCGTTGACGAATGTTCGAGTCACTCCGACGTAAACAGCCCGATCGCTCACTCCCGCGCCTGCTGTTCTATGAACTCGCGTGTGCGGTCGTTCGGACCATCATCAGCGTCTTCTGGAGCGGCAAGTCGTTTCACGCCGAGCGCATCCCCGCGAACGGGCCGCTCCTCCTGGCCTCAAATCATCAGTCCTACCTGGACCCTCCGCTCATCGCTGTTCGACTCCGTCAGCGGCACGTGAACTTCATCGCCAAGGCGGGCTTGTTCAAGTTCAGGCCCTTCGCGTGGACCATCGCCTGGCTCAACTCGGTGCCGATACGCGGTGATGCCAGCGACACCGCGGCGATCAAGGAAGTGGTGGCACGGTTGGAGCGTGGCGAACCGGTGCTCATCTTCCCGGAAGGGGCCCGCACCCCGAACGGGTCCATCGCGCCGTTCAAGCGGGGCGTGTCGCTGCTGGTCAAGAAAGCCCGGTGTCCTGTCGTGCCCGTCGCGGTCGAGGGAGTCTTTGACGTCTGGCCGAACTCGAGATCACTACCCAGGCTGTTCGGGCGGCGCATGTACGTGATGTACGGGACGCCGATCGCGCACGAAGAACTGATGAAGCACGGGCCTGATCAAGCACTCGAACGGTTGGGCCGCGAGATCGATGCGATGCGCATGGAACTTCGTGCCAATCTTCGAAGGGATACCAAGGGCCGCTGCCCGGCCCCCGGCCCCGCCGATCAGCCGATCACGTGGCCATCCGCCCGGACGAACGCATGTCACGCCCCATCTCCAGCAGTTTCGCCACTCGAGATTCCGTCGGCGGGTGAGACGCGAACAGGTTCATGATCGACCCGCCGGTCAGCGGTTCGACGATGAACAGATTGTTCTGAGCCGGGTTGGGGTTATGCAGGGGTACGCGTCCCGCGACCGCCTCCAGTTTCTGCAGCGCCGATACCAGTCCCATCGGCGATCCGGCGATCAGGGCGCCATCATGATCGGCGATGTACTCGCGGCTACGGCTGATCATTGCTTTCAGCACCGCAGCACCGACCGCGGCGATGATGAACGTGAGCAGAGCGATGAGCGGGTTCCCCCCCTCGCGGCTATCGCGCCCACCGCCGAGCAGCATGCCCCATTGCGCGATGAAAGCCAGTACACCCGCGATCGTCGCTGCGATGCACGAAATGAGCGTATCGCGATTCTTGATATGGGCCAACTCGTGCCCGATTACTCCCCGCAGTTCCTCGTAGGACAAAAGACGCATCGCCCCTTCGGTTACCGCCACCGCCGCGTTGCTCGGGTTGCGGCCCGTGGCGAAGGCATTCGGAGCCTCGTGCGGGCAGATGCAGACCTTGGGCATGGGCATCCCGGCACGCTGACGCAGTTCATCCACGAGGCGGTACAACTCCCCGCCAACGCCCGGGGTCTCTCCCGTCACCTCCTGGGCCCGCATGGAAGCCAGTGCGATACGGTCTGAAAAAAACCACGCGATCACGTTCATCAAACCGCCGAAAATCAGCGCGGCGATCATTCCCTGTTGACCGTACATCGAGCCAACCGCGAGAAACAGCCCCATCATGCCGCCCATCAGCAGCGCCGTCTTGACGTTGTTGACAAAGCGCGTCATCCTTCGATTCCTTTCCGGGGTGTATTCTGACCCCTTTCGACTTCACGCAATAAGCAAGACTGTTCGCGGTACGAGCAAACCGGATGCGAGTTCGGAAGGGAAAAAGTAGGGATTCCACAGTAGTCACATGTCCGAGAGCCACAGCCTTGAACTCAGATTAAAACTCACAAATCCTCGTATTCCACAGGTTTTTCTTTTCTAATGAGGACTGTTGGTTGGCAGTTCTGGTTTGAGAGATCATTATTGAACGACACGGATGCACCCACAATAAACGGCCAAACTGGCAGGCCTTCGAGTCAGAGCCGAATCTGTTAGGGTATAGATAGCATCCCCACATGAGGTCTATTCCCTGCAGGCTCGGGTGTCCGGGCCGGGCTAGACTCAACGCCCTCGGGAGAGGGAAAGGGTGAGGTTTCGCAAGCCCCTGAAGGGGCCGGTCGGGGAGTGGTCCCGGCCGTGAGCGGCCCGCAGCCCGCACGGTGGAGTACGGATCTTGAAGAAAGGCACCGAACATGCAACCGCGCCCATCGCCGGAGGCAACGGGGTGGTTGTGATGCGCGATCCCGCCTGGCCTGAGGTCATCCGTACATCGCTCCGGTTCGCCGCCGTGAGCGCGGCGATCTCTCTGGTAGTATGGTCGGCGATACTCGCCAAGGTTGCACCTACAGCACGCCCGCTGGCCGACATCAGCCTCGTGACAACCCAGGTTGATTCCACGGGTGGCAGCGAAGTTCTACCTGATGAACCACCAATAACCTTTGAAGAACCGGCGAACGACCCGGAGCCCGCGATCGTTGCCGATCCCAGGAGTTTTGACCCCGCGGTGCGCTGGTTCAATGGACGCCCCGTCAAGCCGGCCAAGCACATCTGGATGACCGTGACGGCCTATTCCCCGGATGCCCGTTCATGCGGCACGAGCGATGACGGTCTGACGGCCACGCTGCACGCGGTAGAGACGAACGGATTCCGGTTGGTCGCGGCGGACCCGACTGTTCTTCCTTACGGTGCGATGGTAACGGTGGAGGGGTACGACCGAGGCCAGATCGTGCCCGTTCTGGACTGCGGTGGCGCGATCAAGGGCAACCGTCTCGACGTGCTGTTTCCTACCCACGAGGAGGCACGGGCCTGGGGCGTACGCAAGATCCGTGTGACGGTCTGGAAGTACGATGACGGCAAACCCGCGGAAAACCCCCGAAAAGTACGCTGACTGCAGAACTCTTGCTCTTCCGGTCAGACCCGGGCCATCGCCACATATTTCTGGTAACGGGTCTGAAGTTCTTCTGCGGTGAGTGTGGTGAGCCGGTTGAGGCTGAACTGCTCAATGTTGAAACTCGCGACGACCGTGCCGTGGACCAGTGCGCGACGAACCGAGTCGTAGGAACCGGGATCACCTTCGGAGCGTGTCCCACCGACGGCGTGCCAGCCACCGGTGTTGGCGATGGCCCCCATCATCCCGCCCGCGAAACTATCCCCGCAGCCCGTGGGGTCCACGACTTCCTCGATCGGGAACGCGGGGAGTGCCGCCAATCCGTCACGGTGCACCAGTAGCGCACCGTGCTCTCCCTTCTTGATGACGACAAAGCGTGGCCCCAAGTCGAGCAGGTGCCTGCCCGCAGTCACGGGGTTGGCCTTGCCCGTGAAGAGTTCGGCCTCATCGTAGTTGAGAACCAAACCGTCAACCCTGCGGAGGAGAGTCACGAGGTCGGGCTTCGCGATGTTGATCCACAGGTCCATCGTGTCGGCCACGGTCAGGACCCGTGATGGCAACTGCTCCAGAAAGCCCAGTTGAACAACCGGATGAGAGTTGGCGAGAAAGACGAATCGGCTGTCGCGGAACGTCGGGGGCACGGGCGGTGGGGCCTCGCCGAGTACGCCTAGTTCGGTGAAGAGTGTCTCTCGACTGTTCATGTTCGAGAGGTACTTGCCCCCCCAGGCGAAGGTCTTGGAGCCGGCTCGTGTCTCGAGCCCGGAGACATCGATCCTGGGAAACTTGCCGAACACGGCGCGATGTTCGGACGGGAAATCATCTCCCACCGCGGCGACGAGCCGAACCGGGCCGTACAGAGACGCGGCGGCGGCAAAGTAAGTCCCGCTGCCGCCGAGGATTCGCTCGGCGTGGCCCGAAGGGGTGACGACGGTATCGATGCCGATGGTGCCGGTGACGATGAGAGGCATAGGCGACGATCGTAGGAACTGCGAACAGGCGGGGCAGATGAATGTGAGAGCAAGCAAGGAATGAAAACGCCCGAACGGTCGGCCGTTCGGGCGTTGTGCTTGAAACGATCGTGTTTCAGACCGGGATACGTGCGATGGAGTTCACGAACCCGACCGGCACCGGGGTGGTGGCCCAGCCGCCTCCGAGGAGCAGGTCGTAGTGGGTGAGTGTGACCATGAAGGGCGTGCCGCCCTTGTCGATCGTGCCTGTTGAGAGTTCCATCGAGAACCAAGTGGGGCCGGAACGGCTGGTCAGTTCGGGACGCTCGTGCAGTCGGACTTCGTCGAAACGACGGGAGGCGACGTTGCGGACGAAGGAGGTGCTCGTGCCGTCTGTAAACTTGAGGTTGATGGTGATGGCGGCGTTGACGTTTGATGGGTTGTAGATATAGAGCGTCTCGAAGAACTTGGACCCCGCGAGGGTCGGGTCCATGAATGCGTCGCCGAAGAGGAAGCGAGTTCCCGCGACGCTCGCGGCGGTGCTTGCATCCGAGTCGCCGTTCTGCATGACCGTGCTCATCGCCGAGATGGGCAGGTTGGAGGTGTAACGCAGGCCCACAGGCTGGTCGTTGATGAGGGCGAAGTCGGCGCTGGTGAGCACCACCTGGCCACCGGGGGCGATGTCAAAGGTTCGGCTGAACTCCGGCAGCGTCGTCCGCATGTAGCTGCCCGTGATGGTGACGGTGGCGGCGGCGTTGCCGGGGTTGAAGAGAACAGCCTCGGAGCGGCTGAACTGACCCTGGAACATGTTCGTGATGGCGCCGCTGCTGCCCCCGCCGTCGGGGTCGCCCAGCAGGCCGAAGCCCGCGGAGCCGTCGGCGGAATAGTGGCTCAGAGATGCCACGACGCCCTCGAACGCAGGTTGGTTCGACGGGTTGGTCGCCTTGGCGGTCAGCACGACGCTGAAGACGCCGAGCGGCAACTCGGGCATGTCGGTGATGGAGAAGCCTCCGCGGCGGAGCGCGCCGACCGTCTGTGTCGAGGACACAGGCGCCCTGCCTGTCTGATACGCCGTCAGGGTGACATCGACCTGGAAGGCCGAGGGGTTGTAGAAGACGATGAAGTCCATCACGCCGCCGGGCTCACGCTGGACGCGGGCGAAGTTCCACGAAGCGCTCAGGCGCTCGGTGAACGAATCTCCGATGGCGTTGCCGAAGTCGTAGTGCGCCATGGTAGCGCCGAGCGGCTGGTCGGATTCAATAATGACGGAATACGGCACGCCCTTGCGGATTCCGGCGGCCTGGAAGTTGGAACCGTCGATGATGGTCGTGCCGCCGCGGGATCCGGGCTGAACAATGCCGCTCGTGATGACTGTCTCAAGATCTCCGGTTTCATAGCGGAGCGTGACGGAGTAGTTGGCGGCCGTGGTGTTGGGATTCACAATCGAGATGAACTCCCGGATCGTGTCGGTGGCAAAGCCCTCGGGGAAGTAGAGAACGTTGTTGGTGGGCCTGGAGTTGATGCAGAGCTGATACGAACCGACCGTGTCGCCCAGTCCGTCGACGATGACCCAGTACTGCCTGTTGGCCTGGGCCGCGAAGGACGTGGTGGCGGTGATGCCGGGGATACCGCTGGAATCGAAGGCGACGGTGCTCCCCGGGTTTTCGTTGGGGGCGCTGAGGATCCGCACCGACGCGTCGAGCAGCGATCCCAGCGGCGTCAGTACCTGCACGAAGACACGACCCGCCGCGGCCCCCGTGGTGAAGGTAAAGAGGTCGCGGTCTCCGGCGACTTCGATGAAGTCGTCGGCGCACGTGTCGCCTGTCCGACCGGACAACGTGAGAACTGTGGGGTTGTTGAAGTCGATGTCGGACGGATCACCGCCACCGCCACCGCCGCTACCAGGTCCCTGCACACGGATGCGGTACTCGCCAGTCGGGGTCGAGCCGAGCACGCCGGGGGTGGACTGCACGAGCACATAATACTTCACGCCCGCGAGAACATTGGTGATCGTGATTTCACGCTCCTGGAGCGGCAGCGTGGAACTGATGGTCTGGATCACGTTGCCCGATGAATCCATCAGCGTGACTCTCGGAGCGAGCCGACCGGCGCTTGTGTCAAAGGGCAGCACCGAGATGGTGTGGGAGCCGGCCCGTATCGATGTGAAGTTGAAGAGATCGGTGTCGTTGCTGGGCTGGATGCGAGGATTGACAATACCGTCGCCCACGACGTTGCCGCCGATCTGCCCGGCCCCCGTGCTGCTCCCCAGCGCGATGACCGCCTGCACGTCTGAGAGCGCGAACTCTCCAACGTTCGGGTAATCATCGAGCGGGGGCGTGTTCACGCTGACGGTGTATCTCCCGAAATCCGTGGAGTTGACGTTCGGGCTGAGTGGGTCATTGAACCCCGTGACACTGATGAAGTACGTGGTGCCCCGGACGGCGGTGAAGGAAGTGCTGGCCTGGTAGAAGACGAGATCATCGTCGCCGATGGCCTCGGTGATGATGTTGGCGTTCGCGTCAAGGATAAAGACTCTGGGCCGCAACAGACTGCCCGAAGGACGGCTGATGAGCACCGTGGCATCGCCGTTGGTGGGAGCGGTGAAGGTGAAGAGGTCCGAGTCCAGATTGGTTTCGATGATGCCTGATTCGATGCCCTGGCCGGTTTCGGCGTCGAGGACGATCGGCGTCGCGAAGGCGAACTCGCCCGTGTCCGGCACGCCGTCGCCGTTGGTGTCGCCGTCGGCGTGGTCATCGGTGGGGGTGAACGTGACGGTGACGCGGTAGTTGCCCTGGTCGCTGTTGGGATCAAGACCGCGGACTACAACGTAGTAATAGGGGTACTCGCGAACCGTACCGGGCGGGGTCGGCCCGGCTACGCGGTCAGGAGTGACCGGCAGACTGGACTGAACGCGCTGGGTGGCCGCCGCGGGATTATTGTTGTTGATCCCCACGCGGAGCAGGATGGCGTTGTTGCGTGGGTCATCGGGGTCGTTGGGGTCGTCGAAGCCCAAACCGGACTCAATGGCATTGTCCTCGCTGATCTCGTAGAGCGTCACGGCGGGGCGCATCGTCGCCTCGAGTCCATCGATCGTGACGGTGTATGTGCCGAAGGATTCAGCACGGAAACGGAAGACATCGGTGTCGCCGGGGGACTCGAGGCGGCCCTCGATGTTCCCGCTCCCGAGGAAGTCCCGCAGGATGATGTCGCCCGCATCGGCGATCTTCGGAAGCGTGGGGAAGTCATCGGCCACGGGCGCGCTGGTGATGTTGATCCGGTAGCGGCCCTCGGTGTTGCTCAGGCCGCTGACCAGCACATGGAACTGCTCGCCGCCGAGCGCATTGAACTGGCCGGTCACGGCATCACCGGGTCGGCCCGTGCCGCTGCCGGTGATGACCAGTTCCAACCCGCCGGTGTCGGGATTGAATCGGCCGACCTGCAGATTGGCGATGAGCGTGCTGGTGATGGGAGTGAGCGTGATCGTCACCGTGCCCGAGGCGGGGGCGAAGAACGTGCTCCAATCAACATCCACCGGGTTGAAGGGGGTGTTGTTGATCTCGCCGAGCATGACGCCCAACCCGTTGTCACCGATGGTGATGGGCGTGGAGAGGTTCTGATCGAACTGCGGAGTGACGTTGGTGTGGTCGTCGACGATCTCCACGCCGTTCTCGACATCGCGGATGTTCCGGGGCATGTCGTTCACGATCAGGGCGTAGGCTCCTGTCGCGCGACGCCAGTCGATCTCTCTCCAGATGTTGAGTTCGCGGTCCGCGGGGTTCGCCGGGGCACCGTTGCGATAGCGGACTCCGCTCTCCACCTGGATGAAGTAGACCTTGCCCGCCTGCACCGGGATCACCGCGCGTGGATCCTGTCTGGAGAACGTCGCGCCGATGGTGCCGACCACATCGCTCTGGAAGTCTCCGCCGGAGGCCGGGTTGTCGTCAAAGTAGCCGAGTTGGATGAAGTCGTTGTCGAAAATCCGAAGAGCCGCGTCGAGATTGCTCGAGATGGTTTTGGTGATCGATGCGAACTCGTCGAGTTGCTCGGCGAAAGCATCGGGGATGAGCGTGGTGGCGATGCGGATTTCCGCGAATCCGTCCGCCTCGGCCCGGAAGTAGTAGGTGTCGCTGTCATCGATCCGTGAGATCGTTCCGATGTCTCCCGCTTCCTGCACGGCCAGGCCCGTGGACGGGCGAATACGCCCGACACGCACCGTGTTGCCGTGCAGCGGCGGGTTCTCCGTGCCGACGATGTTGGTGCCGACCCCGGTGATGAGATTGGTGTCGATCTTCGCGGAAGAGGGAAGGAAGTTCTCCTGGCCCTCCTCCGTGATGGTCGAGTTGATGTCGTTGCGTGTGGGACCGTTGCCGTTGGATGGGAAGGCGTCTGTCCGCACAGAGACCGTGTAGCGCCCCGTGCCGCCGGTGGGGGAACTGACCTCCAGGTAATACGTTTCGCCGCCCCAGAGGCCCGGGGCCTCGAACGTGAACGCGCCGGGCGCAATCGACCAGTCGATGCTGCCGGCGGGATCGGGGAAGGGCGGTGACTTGGTATCGTTCTCGTAGATCACCGCGCCGTTGGAGTCGTAGAGACGCACGAAGCAGTTGATGAACGACCCCGAAGCGGGATTCACAGTGATCTCGACTCGCGTCTGGCGTCGGTCGTGCCGGTCCCACTCCGCTGGGTTGCCGTCATCGAACGCGGCCAATGCGAATACCGTGGAAGGCTGCACCGGAGGCGGGTTGGCCGTGTAGTCCACCCCGTTGGCCATGCGCGACCAGTTGAAGAAGTCCGCGGCCAAGCCGCGGAAGGCGGAGAACTGCGCCACGCGATTCGCCGCGATGGGCGCGGCGAGTGGCGAGAGCCGCACCGTCGAGAAATCGCCGCCAACGTAGAGCACTTCCTGCGGGACGCCGCTTCGAAGGTTGGTGGCGATCCCCGGCTCCTGGTCGTCCGTCAGAACCGCGAGCGCACGCACCGCCCCATCGACAGCACCAAGCCCGAAATAGTTGTTCGACAAGACACCCGGGCCGGGCTGTCCGCCCTGCGCAAACGGCGCGGGGCCGAACTCGCCGATGTTGCCGACGGCCTGAGCGCCCAGGCGCGTGAACGCCCCGCCGATCACCAGCACCGGCGGACGAACGGGTAGATTGTTATTGATGTCCGGCGGATCCCAGACCTGGAGATCGAAGATCGGGCCGTTGGTCGCGTTGGGGTTTGCCTCATCCATGACCTCCCACCGAAGGACGGGGCGATACGCGAAGAAAGTGGGATCGGTAGGATCTTGCGGCAGCGGCACACCGTTGGGGATGTTCAGCGCGGGAAGGTCCCAGTTGGGGCGACCCCACTTGACGATGTTGCCAACATTGGTCAGATTGCCGGCGTTGCTGAAGTTGCCGGCGATGACGAGCACCTCCTGCTCCTCGCGCAGCCCGTTGGGGCCGTCGGGATCAGTATCCGTGTAGACGGCGAACGCGAAGACTTCGCCGTTGGTTCCGCCGGGGAGCGCGGGCCGGCGGGGATCGGGGACCGCGTTCAGCGGGCCGCCCTGCAACGCACCGATGCTCACGCCGTTCCACGTGGCGATGTTGTTCGCCGCCAGACCGCCCTCGCCCGTGTTGGGGAAGAGGCCGCCGATGATGAGGCTCGGCGGGAGATCCGGCGCATCATTGATCGCGTCGAGCGCCTCGTTGACCGGCGTCATCGGGTCATCGGGCACGGCGGGACGGCCCGCGCCTGGATCAACGGGGTCATAGACAATAAGAGCGTTGACGCGACCGTTCACACCCGCGCCGGGCTGTGTCCACGCGAAAGAGTCCGGATTCAGGCGGGCGAGGTGATTGGCGGCAACCCCGGGCAGGTAGTTCCCCGCACCGTCGATAAAGCCGCCGATGTTGGTGAAATCTCCGCCCACGTACAGTTCTTCATCCCCCGGATCTTGAATCTCGGGGAGCGGACCAGCTCCGTCGGGGTCGAACTGGACAGGGTCATACACCGTGATGGCCCGGATCGGCCCGTTCGCGGAGCCTTGTCCCAGATCCGCCCACACCCATCGCCCCGCCGTCTGGTCATAGGCCCACATCGCGAGATTGCGGAAGAAGGCTGGCCCGAACGGGGTAGGTACGATGAGATCAAAATCGCCGCCGACCACGAGGATCCGGTTCAGCGGGTTGCCCTGTCCCGTGCCGCCGGCGGGGTTCCAGTCAAAGAGAGTGTAAATCTCGGGAGAATCGGTGCCCGCCGTGTCGGGATTGTCGTTGAACCCGTACGTGACGTTGAAGTTCGGGTCGAAGTACTGTGCGCCGGTGAACCAGTAGTCCGCCGCGTCCCAGATGCCCAGCGCGGGGTTGCCGACGGGGAAGGCGGAGTTGGGGTCGGATGTATCGAACGCACCGCCGATGAAGAGCGAGAGCCCGTTGTCGTCGTTGTTCCCGGCGTAGTTGGAAAGCATGTCCACCTGCGGCGTGAACTGGAAGAGATCGTTGTCGCCCGCCTCGTGAATGCGACCGGAACCTGTAGCGATGGTGACCTGTCCACGATCCCGGAGCGGGTTGCGATCGGCATCGACGAGGAAGAAGGGTGTGTTGAAGACCAGGGCGGTGGCGTCTTTCAGGTCCCGCTGCGAGGCCACGGGAGTGCTGAGGTGATCGTCGATCACTTCGAGATTGTCAAAGGTGTGGTTCGCCTCGATGTTGAGGCTGAACTGCACGAGACTGCCCACCTCGAACCCGTCCACAACGACGAAGTACCTGTTGCCGCCGATCAGACGGACCTGCAGCTCGGCGCTCAGGCCGATGTAGTCGTCGTTGCTGTCGATCAGCCTTCCGTCCTGGTCGAAGATGCGCAGCGCCGGATCGTTGACCGGGGCCAGGCCCGTGGGCTGGGCGGTGATGATCGCGAGTTCATCCGCCATCGCGATGAACGAATACACCGCGGTCTGAAACGTCGGCGCCGGGGTGGCAAGGATGGGAGCCGGGGGTGTCCGGCTCGGGTCGCCGAAGCCGATGAAGGCCTCGCCGGGTCTGCTGGCGATACGAGTGACGCGATTCAGTTCAACCGCATCTGCGGCGGCATCGAGCACAAGATAAAACACGCCTCGCGTGAGGTCGATATTCGCGTTTCGGATCTCATCGCTTCGCACCCGGATGTAGAAGACCTCGTTGGGCTTGGCGCGGAACGTCGTGAAGGCGTCGTTCACACGGCCCGAATCGCTGTCTTTCGCGGTCTCGATCGGCTGCCCCTGAGCATTGTAAACGTCGAGGCGCGTGTCGAGGCGACGGGTGAGGTTCGTCTGGGTCGATTGAGCATTGACCGTTACCAGGCTGTCGTACAGCCCGCGGTTGGGAGCGGTGTACTTGTAGACAATCTCGTCCTGGCGGGTGATGAGGACACCCATGATGGGAGTGATGGGCGGCAGACCCGTGGCGAGATTCGGGATGGGGCTGCCGGCTTCGCGGCCGATCCCGGCCTCGGCGGGAACTTCATCTCCGATGTCAAAGAGTGTCGACTGCGCATTGACGCGGAGCGTGTACGTCCCCGCGGCGGTCCCTTCCGAAGCGACGACCACGTAATAGGTCCGCCCGGCCTGAGCGGTGAAACCGGCCCAGCCGTCGCGGGCCACACCTGTCGTCAGCGTGCCGTTGGTCGTGCCGCTGGCGACAACGTCGCTGAAACTCTGTGAGCCGTACACCGTGACTCGGGTGTTCAGATTGCTCGTGGGGGTCTCGTTGGCCGTATCGGCCAGGATGCTGACGAAGTCGTCCGCGGCGGCCGTGAAACTGAAGAAGTCGTTGTCGGTTGCAGGATCAGCGGGGTTGATCGCACCGGTGCCCGTGCCGCGGCCGGTGGTCGGATTGAGGTTCACCACGATCGCCGTGGCGAAACTACCTTCGAGCAGCACCCGCTCTTCAAGACGATCAACTGCAATCGTGGGCCTTGCATTGCCATCAATCCCAAGCGCGCGACCTACCCCTGCAAGCAGTGCTCCCGGGGTGCGGCGAAGAGGCTGGTGTGCGCTCTTGTCGTGTGAAGAGAAGCCAACTTTCGAGAGCAGAGAACGGAAGTTCCCTCGATCCATGTCGAACTCCATGTTTTCGCCGGCCTCACTCACAGGTTGCGGGAACGCCCGCCACCCGAGAAGAGGCCATCTTGCCGCGGAAACCGGACCAAGATTACCCCAGATGCCAAGCGCCGTCCGTTCCCCGCGAGCAACGACCGGATGCAATCCCGGACAGTCACTCGCCCGACGCCCAACAGTCTCACAACCCTGAACCGAACAACCGCACGTACCACAGTCTACCAAGTTGACGAACGCCGGTTCAATGTCATGAGCATCTCAGAACCGGATTCGGCACATAGTAGGATGATACCCCCGATGCGCACCGGGAGACCGGAAACCGTATTCGCGGTCTCAATTTGCAGGGTTCCTGAACTTTCCAAACTACTCCCAACTGGGAATCGCGGAGTTGAGAGTCGGACAAAAGTGGCGTCAAAGCCCAGTTGTGAACACCAACCGAACGTGACCGAGCCGCGGGTCAGGTGTTCGAGACTTCGTGTTCTGTCAAAGTATGCCGAATCGATGCCTCGGCGAGAATCTCAGCAGCCTCATAAAGAGGTATGGGCGAGGTTTCTCTCGAAACCATAATCGGGGCCTCGCTGCTCGCAATGATGACCGCTTCACATCCCCGGGCGGAGAGTTCGCTCAATGTCATCAGCACCGCCGATCTGGATTCGGGTTTGATTCGGCCATAGATCAGTTCATTGAAGATGATGTCGTTGATGATCCGCCCTTGCTCGGCGGGAGGGGTCAGTACCTTGATGCCGCGAAGCCCGAGATGGGTCTGAAAGGTTGAGGAGTTCATGACGAGGTCGGTGCCGATCAGGCCGACTTTTTTCCTCCCGTCTCTGGCTACGGCGTCTCCGACCAGTTCCGTCATGGTGAGCCACGGTATCGGGCTGCCCACTTCGGCGAGTTGAACCCCGTGCTGCACGGCGGCGTCCGGTGTCAGGCAGAACTGTGCGCCACAGCGAGCCAGCAGTTCCGCGGATCGCCGTAACAATCTTCCCACGGACATCCAGTCATCGCGACGGATGGCATCGATGTACATCTGGAGTGGTTCATTATGAACGGACAGCCTCGGCTGTGCGTCCGCGGCGCGCAGTTTTCCGGCATGCCGTGTGAGGGCCTGGTAAAAAAGCGCCGCGCCCTCCGGGCTGACGCCGACAATCCCGATGTGAGCGGTCAAAGACTCATCGCTCCCTTCTGCTCGGCTGAACAGGCTCACGGTAGCGCTCCGGAACGTGGTCGGCTTGGCGTGGGGTCTCTTCGACCCGATACGCTGTGACCATGATGCCCGATCCGTTCGAACTTCTCGGTCTGCACCCGCGATTTGCACTCGATCCGATCACGCTTGAGAAGGCGTATCTGTCGCGTGTGGCGCGGCTTCACCCCGATGCCGAGGGCATGGAAGATAACCACAACGCGGCGGCATCACTGAATGATGCAAGGACGCTGCTCGCGGACCCGGAGCGGCGCGCCGCCGCGCTCCTGGAGCGATTGGGGGGACCTTCGGCTTCGACGGACAAGGGTCTGCCGACAGGCTTCCTGTCAGAAATGATGGAGCTCCGCGAGACGATAGAGTCTGACCTTCGGTCCGATCCTCTTCAAGCGCGGGCGAAGTGGCGGGCGTGGGCTGATAAGCTTCGCAGCGAGTACATCGATCGAGTGGGGACCATGTTCGACCGATTGTCGGCTCCTCCTCAACCTGCGGACCTGAAGGCGATTCGCGTCCATCTGAACGCATGGCGATACATCGAACGTCTGATCGAGCAACTCTCCGACGAATGACACGTTGAAACCACAGAAGGACCGCCGCCGAACGTACCATACTCCCGCATGGTTCGCTGGTTCACCATCCTTCTATCACTCGCCGGACTGTGCATCGGGGTCTGGGCTGTTTCGACGGCGGACCAGAAAGAACCGCCGTTGCCATTGGCGAGGCCGGCATCGATCAATCCCTTTGACCGCGGCGTCGCGGCGCTGGGCGTCATCGAGCCCGCGGGCAAGAGTGTTACCGTCAACGCCCCCGAGCCCGGTCTCGTCGTGGAACTCTTTGCCGACGTCGGCGAAGACGTCAGCAAAGGCGATCCCCTCTTTCGCCTCGATTCCCGGCGGTTGGAAGCGGACCTCGTCAGAGCATTGGCCGCCGTCGCCGCGGGCGAAGCCGAGGTGAATCGCTGGCACGCCCTCCCGCGTGCGGAGGATCTGCCTCCGATGGAGGCGGCGGCGGCCGCGGCGGAGGCTCTCTGGAAGGACCGCGAAGAGCAGCGTCTGTTGGTGGAAGATGCGGCCCGCCGAGGTTCGGGCACATCGCGGGACGTCTCACGCGCTGCTTTTCAGGCCGCCGCGGCGAAAGCGGAGTACGACCGTGCGATGGCGGACCTCACGAAACTCCGGTCAGGAGGTTGGAGGCCCGATCTGGCCGTCGCCACGGCCGAACTGGAGCGGTTACGGGCAGAAGTGAAGTCTCTGCAGTTGCTTACGGAGCGTCTCACCGTTCGGGCGCCTCGCGATGGAAGAGTGCTCCGCCGACAGATTGAAGTGGGGGAGTTCACAAGCGGCGAGCCATCACGTCCTGCGATGATCATCGGCGATCTGTCAACGCTGCATGTACGTGCGCAGGTCGATGAGGAGGACATCGGCCTGATCCGCGCGACCGATCCCGCGCCGCGTGCTACCGCTCGAACTCGGGGTGCCGTCGTCGCGGAACTCCCGCTTGAACTGATCCGCATCGAACCCTTCGCCCGACCAAAGTCGGACCTCATCGGAACAAACCAGGAACGGGTTGATACACGCGTGATTGATGTTCTGTTCCGTGTGAAGCAATCGCCGACGATTCCGGTGTATCCCGGGCAGGCCGTGGACGTTTTCATCGAATCGACGATGTGACGCCCACCCGCTCGCGGTGCCACGCGGAGTCAGGTTCGGTCAAGTTGGAAGGCCCGGTTGCACTCCTACGCTTCGGTCGTGCAGCAACCACCCAGGTCAGACGCGCCCGCCGACAGCCTGAACTTTGAGCAGGCGATCGAGTCACTCGAAGCGATCGTTGCGCAGATCGAGGGTGGCACCCTCGGGCTGGAAGCCTCCATCGCCCGGTACGAACAGGGCGTAGCGCTGATCGCGCGATGCAAGGAGATTCTCCGCGTGCAGGAGCAACGCGTCGAGGAACTCAACAAGCGTGCCGCGGGGCTTGCCGAGAGTGGCGCGCCCGGTCCCGCTCCCGTATGATCCGCACGATGTCTGAACTCGCCGCCACCGCCCACAACGACGCGAGGCCCGCCTCCGCGGACCCTGATCTTGCAGCCATCGCACGTCGCCTGGAGGCGTTGCTCATCAGCGCCGAGCGGCCTGTAAGCGGGGAACGCTTCGCCGCGGCGCTCAAACTCGTTCGGTTGCCGGAGGATGACTCCGCGCCGGCCGAAGAACGCAAGTCCAACGGCAAGCCCTCTTCCGCGGCCGCGATCGCCGATGCCACGGGTCGTATCGCTGCGGCCGTCGCTTTCCTCAACGAGGAATACGAGCGTGGCGGACGAGCCTTCCGCATCGAGGAAGTGGCCGGCGGCTACAGGGTCATGACCCTTCCCGAGTTTGCGGAAGTTCTGGCGGAGTTCCACCGTTCCCGTCTGCCGGGCAGGCTCAGCCGCGCCGCCGTGGAGACCCTGGCCATCATCGCCTACAAGCAGCCCATCACTCGTGCCCAGCTGGAGGCGATCCGCGGCGTCTCGTGCGGCGAGGTGCTCCGCAGCCTCATGGAGCGCCGCATCATCACCATCAAGGGACGGGCCGAAGAGTTAGGCAGGCCGATGCTCTACGGCACAACACGTCAGTTTCTCGACCTGTTCGGGCTTGCCTCCATCGCCGACCTGCCCACGGCGGCGGACACGCGGCCCGCCTGACAGGCACGGGGCCGCGTCATGACCGATACTCCTTCACAGACGCAGCCGGGCTTCGAGGCGATGGCCCGCCCGAGTGATGCACAGGTGCGCCGCATCGGCCGGCGTTACCACGTTCACCTTCCGGGATTCGTCTATGTCGTCACGACGGTGGTGCTGGTGCTGGGAGCAATCAACGGTCAGAACAATCTCCTCTTTGCGCTCTTCGGGTTGGCCGTGGGCGGGCTTGTCGTATCGGGTCTGTTGAGCGGTGCGAATCTGGTAGGCATCGCTGTGCAACGGATGCCGCCCGTCCACGGTCTCGTCGGCGAGCAGGTGACGGTTCGCTATCGCGTACGAAATCGCAACTTCCTCATGGGAGCGTTCGCGGTGACCATCGAGGAAGTTCCGCCGACCGGTTCCCGCGGTCCTCACCGGCTCGGACCTGTCCGGGGATTCGCGGCGTATATCCCCGCGAGAAAAGAAGTGATCGTCGAGGCCCGGGGCTGGTGCTTGTCTCGGGGAGGCGCGGAGTTGGCTCGTGTGCGGGCGGTCAGCACCTTCCCGTTCGGATTGACGAGAAAATCGGTGGCGTTCGAGCAGCGACAACGCATCCGCATCCGACCGCGCATCGCGCCGTTGCCCAGGAGTGTCCTCGCCAGCATTGACGGCCGCGAGCCACGCGGCGGTCGGCCGCGGCCATGGCGGGGAGGCGACGAGTTCTGGGCTTTGCGGGAGTACGCGCCCGGAGACGGGGTGAGGTCCATCGCGTGGAAACCGACGGCCCGTCTCGACCGCCTGATCGTTCGAGACCGGGCGACAGGCGGGTCTCGACGTCTGTGGATCGAGATCCATGCCACGAACGCCACTCAGGATGATGTCGAACACACGCTCTGTGCCGCTGCAGGATTGGTCAATCTGGCGTACGAAGCAGGATTCGCCGTCGGGGTGCGAACGGAAGATGGGGCGGTACTCAGCCCGCTGCGTACAGGCAGGGCGTACCTGTGGGAGGCCCTCGATGCGCTGGCGGAGTGGCCCGCACCACGGCAAGCCCTTCCGGTTCGTTCGGGCAATACCGCAGAGGGGAGTTCTGTTCTAGTGGTATCGGCCCGGCACCCGTCCGTTGATGGAAACCAGGTACTTTGGGGCGCCGATCCTTCGCTCTTTCCGCCGGGGTTCAGTCCGCGTTTCGAGGCGCCCACGGAGGATCAACGGTCGTGAATCCGGTTCGTGCGTTTCGCATCCTCCTTCCTGCCCTGCTGCTGCTGAGCCTGGGAGCCTTGTGCGCGGCACAGTCGAACTTCATCGTGTTTGTCGCGTTGGCGTTGCTGGCCGTCGTGGGTTGGTTCCTCGGTGAATCGGGAGGCGGTGGGCTGGCCCAGGGGTCCCCACGTGCACGCTCGTGGTCGCTGCCCCGATGGGCGGCGAACACGCTGCTGATGATCGCCGTGGTGACGGCACTTCTGTACGGCTGGTCCGAGAGGCAGCCAGTGGCGGCCTTCCTGTGGCTGTTGGGTTCCATTCTGTTGCTGAAAATATGGGAACATCGGCTGCTGCGCGATTACGGGCAGGTGCTCACCATCAGTGTATTTCTGAGCATCGGGGCCACACTCGAGGATCAATCACTGCTCCTGGGCTTGATACTCATTGTTCAACTGCCCGTTCTGATCCTGACCGTGGTCACCTACCAGGTGTGTCTCAACGCAAGGAGGGCGGGCGGAATGCGGGTGCGACTGCCGGCGATCCCCGTGTTCGTGCTCGCCACCACGGCGCTGGTGGGGGCCGTGGGAGCCGGCACGCTGGTCTTCCTTGTTGTTCCACGCGGCATCGGAATGCACCAGTTCTCGGAGTTTCAACCGCTGGTCGTCGGTCGTACCACAGGTTTCAGCGACACGATCAACCTCGATCAGAGCGGCCTGATCAGCGAGTCGCTCACGCCGGTGATGGACGTCTATCTGACCGATGGAGCGGGCAACTCCATCGGTTCCGAGGACCGCACGGTGTACCTGCGTGGCAGTGTGTTCAACGCGTACGTGAATCGTGCCTGGATACGCAGCCGGGATGTGCCCAGTCTTCACGCGGCGGTTCCGAAGGGCTACGCGTTTCTCGGAGGCATCACGCGCGCGCCCGACCCAACCAGAGAAGTCGTTCAGCGGGTCATCATGCGTTCGCTCCCCCGATCGGTGACCCCCGTGTTCTGCGTCTGGGCGCCATGGGCGATCCTGGCCACGAGCGACACAGGCATCAGGTTTTACGCGGACACACGCACCATCTCGGCGGAAGAGGTACGCAGGAACAGGTTTGAGTACATTGTTCGATCCGCGCCAACACTCCCCGGGGCATCGGTCCCCGCCGCCGAGCGTGGCACGGTCTCTTTCCCCTTACAGAGCGTGCGAGAAACCGCCGCGAGAATTCTCGCCTCCGCGGGGATCGATCCGGACCCGTTCGTACGCCCCTCCGATCAGGACGGCCGCGCTGCCCGAATCTTCGAGGCGCACCTCCGCGCCGAGTTCGAGTACACCCTCGATGCGCCCACCCCGCCTGTCAAGCAGGACCCGATCGATTGGTTCCTGACGCGCTCTCGAAGGGGCCACTGTGAATATTTCGCCTCCGCGCTCGCGGCGCTCTGCCGATCGGCGGGCATCGATGCCCGTGTGATCGCGGGCTACATGGTCAACGAGTTCGACCCGGCCGCCGGGGCGTACACAGTTCGTTCCAACAACGCGCACGCCTGGGTGGAGGTCAACACCGCGCCGGGAATTTGGGAAACCATGGACGCGACTCCCCACGCCGTCGCCTTGGCGGAGCGGGAGCAGAAACGAGGCGTCCTGAGCGCGATCGCTCAGTGGATCGCCGGATTACGGGATGCCTGGAACACAAAGGTTGTCACGTTTGATTCCACGAGTCAGGACAGGCTTCTCGGAGCCGAAACAGGCCTGGCCGCCGCGAACGACTGGTTCCGAGGCAGATCGGACGAGGCTCCGCGCTTCCGTGGGGTCAAGCCGCTGGTGTCGGGCGCTCTGAAGATCGTGCTCCCGCTCGGTGTGTGCTTGGGTTTGATCATCGCGTTCCGGGCATGGAGGCAGAGACGCACCGTGCGCGTGCCGACTTGGAGCTCGGGATGGGCTTTATCGAGCAGGCATCGCCGATTGGTGCGTGCGATAGACAGCGTCTTCGTATCACTCGGTAAAAGACGTCCCCATTGGCGACCTTTGCTTCTCCATGCCGAGGATTTCGCCGGGCCTCAAGGTGCGATCCTCCGTCGTGCTGCCGCGGCGGTGTACGCCGACCGGTTCGGGGGAGTGACTCTCTCATCGCATGAACTTCGAGAACTGGAGGCGGGTCTTCGACAGGCTTCCGCCCGCAACGTTTGAGCGGGTCGCGCGGGCGAGATCCTCGTCCCATCCGCCGGGGAGGGCTGAACCGGAGGGGACCTTCGACCGATGGACACGCAGACCGCTCCGCGGCAACGGCGCATCCGCGCGACCGAAGCGATACGGAGCACAGGAGCAACGAACGTGCCCGCGAGCCGATCCAGAACCGAGCGTTGGCGAGACTCACTCCAGTCGATCTGCGAGCGTGGGGGCGGCATCGAGTTTTCAATCGCACGAACGCTCCCCTACGAGCCGGCGATTGAGGGCGCGGAGTCCGGATCCAGGGTCGCCCCCGATCTCATGTGGCGGGTGCGAGTTCTTCAACTCACCGAGGAGGAGATCCTGATCGAGCGCCCCAACGCGATGGGCCACCCCGTCACGATCGAGGACGGGCTGGAGCTGATCGCCGTCATGAGCGTCGGGCAGAACAAGTGGATGTTCCACACACGTAAACTCGGCCAGGCCGACGGGCCGAGCCCGTTCCACGCGACCGCTCAGGGGCTTCGGCTCGCCATGCCCACGCGAGTGGAGCGATGCCATCGGCGCGATTTTCTCCGTATTTCGACAGCCGAACTCCACCTTCCACGAGTTGAGTGCTGGCCGCTGCTCAACCCCACGAGCGTCGGGCCCGCCGAACTCGCCAACCGCACGATGATTCAGGAGTTGGAGCGCTCGGGTCGTCCGTTCACGCTCACCGCCGAGGCGGACACGTCGCTGCTCCCGGAAGTCGGACCACCCTTCGAGGCAAGCCTGATGAACATCGGCGGCGGAGGCGCCGGCCTGCTGTTCTCCAAGTCCGATGCTTCCGCCGCGGAACGATCACGATTGCTGTGGATGCGTCTGCACCTCATGCCGCTCATCCCCGCTCCGCTCGGTGTCACGGCCCGTCTGGCGCACAAACACATGGACAGCGCCCAGAATCTGATCGCCGGTGCCGCCTTCGAGTTCACATGGAACACGAGCCACCGTGACTTTGTTGTCGAACAGATCACGCGGTTCGTTGGTCGCGCTCAGGCGCGCGCCAAAGCCGCTTGATACGCCTCTTCAGCGTCCGATCCAGAGTTGGGCATTACCGTTCTCGGTGATCAGATCGATCGGGTTCTCGCCGTTGTTCAGGACGGCCGTGATATCGTGGCGGTTTGCCAGGACACCGCGCAGATTGTTCTGGCCGCCGTCCACCACCGGGATGCCCTTGCCCGCGGACACCCTCACCTTCCCGGTCGAGCCGCTGGGAAGCCGAACATTGATCGAACCGTTATTGGTACGAGCCGAGATCGGTGTCGTGATGGGTGCAGCCGCCGTGATTCGAATCGAGGGAGATTCACGGCCAATCATCGTGTTCTGAACATCAGCCGCCCCCGTCAACCCTTGAATCTCGACCAATCCCCCGGTATTACGCACTCGAACACCACCGCACGAGGGCACACGGATGCGTAGTGATGTCGGGCGGGCCGTACCGTCTGGTGATTCGCTGATCACTCGAAGAACCGGTCGCCCCGAATCGTTCGATACATGAGCCGCCACCCAGTCCGGACGAACATCATTGGAGTTTTCTCCTTCGCAGGTGGCCCACACGGCCAGAGGTTCCTGTGAATCGACCCAGATCCTGACCGTGCCCGACGCGTTCTGAACATCGACCGCCAGGGGGGCTTCGCCGACATTGGCATCGGCGGAGTGTTCAACTTGTACCTGTTCATGCTTCTGAAAGTGGGAGCATCCCCCCATCAGACACGACAGAGTAACAACCGACAGGAGTGACAAGAGTCCGTTCATTCGTTGAAGGTGGTTCATGAGGTAGGCATCCGTGCGCACTGTGCGAATCGTTCAACCCCTGATTGACGACCGTGCATGAGGGTCCGCTCTGCCGCCGGCGGGGCAACGATCCTAGCATAGCGTGCCGGTCGAACGAGAGGGGGAACCTTGTAGGGCCTCCCTCGCCCGACCAGGCGGTTACGTCGATCAATCACTCTCTGCTCGGGCATTATCTCATCGTGATCCCGCCCCAGCGTGAGTGAGACATTCCGCTCGCATACGAATCCCCGCCATCCGGCCGGGATCTTGATTCGTGAATGGGTCGTGCCCCGCGGCATGATCCGACAATCCGACCGCCGTACTCTGGCGCTTGGCTCCCGCGAACCGCGGGCGATGGAACGTGCCACGATCGAAACGATCGTTGATTGCCCGTTCCGGCAAGCACATGGCACCGGTGTTCAGTCGGTGATTGGAGCCACGAACCCGCGATCGGTGTCTCGTCGTCCGCCTCGAGGTGATTCCCGCACCGCCCGGCTCGGAGACATCGAAGGCATGAACGCACCATCCTACTCGCTGACCGCTCTCACGGAGGCTGCCCAGAGCGCCCCTCTCACGCTCGGCATGGACAACACCGTCGCGGGGATCGGCATGGCGGTCGCCGCCTTGGCGGGTGCGGGTCTGGGGGCATGGATCAGCGTCGGCCGCAACCGCAAAGCGCTGGCCGCCGGGGATGCGCAGGCCAAGGCGCTTGTCGAGCAAGCCAGACAAGAAGCAAAGTCGGAAGCGGAACGCCTCCGGCTCGAAGCCGAGAAATCCGCCCTCGAACGCAAGGCAAGGGCCGAGCAGGAACTCGAGGCCGCTCGCGCCGAAGCCCGGGAGACCGAGCGACGCCTTACCAAGCGAGAAGACACAATCGATCGCAAGGAACAGTCCCTCGCCCAGAAGGAAGAAAACAACGCCAAGGCCGCCGAGTCGTTGCGGCAGCGCGAAGCCGTCGCAATCAGAAAAGGCGAAGAACTCGAGCGCACACTCGCGGAACAGCGAGAAACGCTGATGCGACTCTCCGGCATGACGAAAGATCAGGCCCGCGAAGCGCTGCTGTCCCGGGTCGAGGATGATTGCCGCCATGAAGTCGGGAAAGTCGCCCGCCGGATCATCGAAGAAGCCGAGAGCGAAGCCAAGAGCAAGGCCCGCGAGATCACGCTCATGGCCATCCAACGCTACGCCAGCGAGCACACCAGCGAGTCGACCGTGCGTAGCGTCGCGATCCCCAGCGACGACATGAAGGGCCGCATCATCGGCCGGGAAGGCCGCAATATCCGAGCGATCGAGAAAGCCACCGGCGCCGATATCATCGTTGATGACACGCCCGGTGTCATCGTCGTCTCCTGCTTCGACAAGGTGCGTCAGGCCGTCGCGGTCGAGAGCCTCGAACGTCTCATCGCCGACGGACGCATGCACCCCACACGCATCGAAGAGATCGTCGAGAAGGTGCGGAGCGAGACCGATGAACGCATCCTCCGCTACGGGCGGGACGCCATCGCGGAGGTCAACCTGCGCGGCATCCACCCCAAGATCAGCGAAGCCATGGGGAAACTCCATTACCGCACCAGTTACGGCCAGAATGTCCTGCGTCACTCCATCGAGGTGGCCTTCCTGTGCCAGATCATCGCCGAGCAACTGGGCCTCGACGGCGCGGTCGCGCGCCGCTGCGGCTTTCTCCACGACATCGGCAAAGCCATGGACCATGAGATGGAAGGCGGGCATCCCAAAATCGGCATGGACTTTGCCCGCCAGTTCGGAGAGAAGGAACCCGTCCTCAACGCGATCGGCGGCCATCACGCCGACATCCCCGCCACCAGTTTCTACACGCCCATCGTCATGGCCGCCGACGCCGTCAGTTCGGCCCGTCCCGGCGCTCGACGGGAGAGCATGGAGAAATACGTCCAGCGGCTGCACGAACTCCAGGACATCGCCCTCAGTTTCCGCGGCGTGACCGAGGCCCACGCCATCCAGGCCGGGCGCGAGGTGCGTGTCATGATCGACGCCGCCAAGGTCGATGACGATGAGGCCTTCCTCATCGCCCACCAGATCGCCAAGCGTGTCAGCGAGGAGATGACGTTCCCCGGCGAGATCCGGGTGACGGTTCTCCGCGAGACCCGCGCGGTCGAGTACGCCCGGTAGGCATCATCTGCCCGGACGGTGATCCCAACTCCATCGAAGCGAATCGTCCAGCGGAGTGACTTTCGTTTCACTCTGAAGCCGTGCCGCCACGCGGTCCATCGCCTCGCGCTCTTTCCGCAGCCGAACCTTGCTGCGGAGTTGCTCCAGCGCCGTGCCGCTGGGCATCGGCCGTGCCGGAGATTCGGATTCGACCAAGACAACGGCGAATCCGGCATCGATCGACAAGACCTCGGAGAGCGAGCCGGCACCGCGTGTCAAGGCATCCCGAACCAGCATGGGAAGGCCGGGGTCTGTCGGCGATACCGGCCCGAACAACCCGCCCCGGGGAGCCGATGGATCGCGTGAAGCCCTGAACGCCACTTCCGTGAACCTCGCGGAGCGCAGCGGACCGGCCGCGAGAATCTGATCGCGAGCCTCGGCGGCTTCGGCGTAGGAGGGTGTCACGATGATCCTCGCCAATACCACGGCCGAGAGTTCCGCCGTCACACCCGCATTGACTTCATCGGGAGTTACCATGTCCGCGTGTCGAACCAAAGCCCGCAGACGGGCGCTTCGTGTCAGGAGTGCTTCGTACCTCTTCGGGCCAAGCCCCCGTGCCTCTCGGAACCGTTCAATCAGGGAAGCAGCGCTGGAGTTGTCAACCGTGGCATCGGTCGAGACCGCCGACAGAAGGAGCAGGCGTTCCGCATCGAGTGCCCCTGCGCTGAGAGTCAACCCCGCCGCCGTAAACTCTCTCGCGACAGCGTGGTCGAGCGCCATCTCGGCGAGCACCACCGCCCCGGCGGTCTCACGCAGAAAGGCCTCCAAACTCGCTGTGTCCGCATCGGAGCCATCGATCCGAGCAAGAACACGTCCTTCCGTGGATACCGGCACCACACGCGGCTGAGCCAGCCCGCGCAGCATCGGATCATTTTTCTTTGACGTGTTCGATGAACAACTGCCAACAAACAGGAGACTGAAAAGACACAAGCGGGTAAAGTGCATGGAGCATCGGACGCCGCACTTCGAACGGAGTCAAGGTGTACTCACAAAATTCAAAAAAGTTTGTATTATGTACGGTAATACTGGTTTTTGCTGCATTTCCTGTTGAGGTACCAGAAAAGTGAGCCTTATGGTTGCAGCAACTGCATCAACATCGCCGAATCTTCGGTATAATTCAGGGGTATGGATCTGTGGTATTGCCCCGGTGATGAGTTTCAGATGGTTGCAGTGGTGAGGATTTTCGGTTTTTCGACCTCAAATTGACTCGACATGGTCGGTTTTCCGTGGTATCCTGTAATGTAACCGAAAGGGCGTGTACCCGTTCTGGGAAAAGTCACGCCGGGGTTCAGTGAAAGTCCGCGTTCGCGGCAAACTTCGGTTTGGTAGGGTTCTTGTGCGTCAAGTGTACCCGTGTTCTGTGAGAGTGTGCAAAGGAGGCCCACATGAAGTGCGGTCGTAGCGTGTATCGAAAGTCTGGTTTTACGCTGATCGAGTTGCTGGTGGTGATCGCCATCATCGCACTCCTGATCGGCATCCTGCTGCCTGCCTTGGGCGAAGCCCGCAAGTCCGGCCGCATCACCATCTGCACAGCGAACATGAAACAACTGGGTGTCGCTACGCAGAGTTACACGGCGGACTATCAGGATCGTTTGTACGCCTTCACGATCAGCGCCGCGACGGCCAACCTGCTCACCTTCCAGGACCTGCGAGATCAGGCTGCGGGCGGCGGACTCGAGGCTCACGCCGCTCAGGCGGTAGACATCATCCGTCGCCGCACGGGCCGAGATAACTTCGACCAGGTCAACGGCTGGATCCCCGATGTGCTCTACACGCACCTCGTTCTCCAGGATTACCTCGCCAGCCGTCTTCCAGAGAAACTCGTTGTCTGCCCCGAAGACCGCAACCGCAACCTCTGGCAGACCGACCCCGTCGGCTTCGCGAACGGCATTTTCATTCCTTCACCGAATCCGCTCAGCCCTCGCTGGCCGTACAGTTCGACCTATGAACACGGCTACTACCACTACGCCCCCGATCGCTGCGACAACGGCCCCGGTGTGACGCAGGCTGGTGCCCATAACCTGTACCAGTTCCTCAACCCAACCAACGTGCAAGACCCCGGATCGTTCCTCGGTCGCCGGCGCATCTCTCAGGTGATGTTCACCAGTCAGAAGGCACAGATGTACGACATCCAGTGCCGTCACCGCGGCAAGGTGCAGTTCTATTACGGCTATCAGGACGCAGTGGTACCGATTCTCTTCTACGACGCGTCGGTCAATATGAAGCGCACCGGCCCAGCCCTCGACCCGCTCGTCAACGGTGTGCGTGAGCCCGTCGATGCCAACCCGGGTTGGGCTCCCGAGGCTCCATTCACGCCATTCGCGCTCAACGTCAACTACACACCCGACACCTGGGAAACCCCGATCCGAAACGGCGGCACCAGCGCCTCCTTCCCCGGCTTCTATCGCTGGACCCGCGGCGGCCTGAGGGGAATTGACTTCGGCGGCAGGGAGTTCGTCCTGACACGCTGAGACTCGTAACTTTCGCGGAATCCAGCACCGCACAACCTTTACGAAGGCCCCCTCCCGGGGGCCTTTTTTCATCGTAGTTTCAAGTCGCTTTTCGGTCACGGCGGCTCATGCGTAGACTCAGCGTGCATGACGATGAAAGCCCCCCGTACGAGATTGCCCGATGCCAGATCAACGCCGAGATTCGCGGGTGTGTGCACGTTCGGTCGCTTTCCGCTCTTCGATCCGGCCGACCAACCTCCCGATTGGGCAATCTATGGCATCCCGTTCGATGGGGGGGTGACGTTCCGACCAGGAGCCAGATTCGGCCCCCGCGCGGTGCGGGAGGCATCTCAGTTCGCCAGACCATTCCACCTGGTCCACAAGGTCAATCTCATCGAGAAACTCTCGATCGCCGATGCTGGCGATGCGCCAGTCAGTCCGTATCACATCAAGGAAACACTCGACGCCGCCGCGGCGTGGGCAGGCAAACTCGGCGATCCCGACACAACTCGCCTGCTCGCCATCGGGGGTGATCACTCCATCGCCTACGCCAACATCCGTGCCTCCTGGGAACGCAGAGGGCGACCGGCGGGAGGTTTCGGATTGGTTCACTTCGACAGCCACCTCGATACTGTGGACTCGGTCTGGGGTGAAAAGTGGGGGCACGCGTCCCCTTTCATCCGTGCCATCGAAGATGGGCTGATCAATCCACGTCACATGATCTCGGTAGGAGTGAAGGGGCCACTCAACGCTGCTTCTGATCTGGAGTTCGCCTCCAAGAATGGCATGACGATCCTGATGCGTGAAGACCTCGAAGGCACCGGGCCTGCACTCCTGAGAGAGTTCGTTGCAGCGAGACCCGACCGTGAGTTCTATCTCTCATTCGATGTAGATGTCGTCGATCCGGCCTTCGCCCCGGGAACGGGCACCCCGTCCATCGGGGGCATCTCGTCGGCCCAGGCTCTGTCATTGCTTCAGAATCTGCGGGGGATTCGACTCGCGGGGGCCGACATCGTTGAGGTCCTGCCGGCTTTCGATGTGTCTCAGTTGACCGCCCTGCTGGCAAGTCAGATCATGGTCGAGATTCTGGCGCTGGACGCTCTTCGCGTTCCGGACTGATCCGTAGCCGGGGAGTGCACGCAACAGATCTCGATTTCACTTTGACGAATCCCAACGGCACGCGGGCCGTACCATTGTGTAGTCCGGCATTGGGGCGGGGACCGGCGCGGCTGGGCTGCGCACCGGGGCGTATTGTTTGGTGTCGGTTCGTAGCCCGAGGTGAGCCTCCCCCGGAGACCTGTATGCATTCCCATGCTTCCCGTGCGTTCATCTTTGTTTCCACATCGGCCGCACGGCGCGGATTCACGATCATCGAACTCCTGATTGTGATCGGCATCATCGCGGTTCTCTCCGCGATCGCGCTCGTGGCGGGAGGTAAAGTACTGACCGGCGGCAAGCGTGCCGCGACGCAGGACGTGATGCGCGTCCTCGATACCGCGCTCGACGCGTACATCTCCAGCAAGGGCGGCAATCCTCCACCCTGGGTCGAGACGGTGCCCGGCAACGACCTGACTCTCAAGCGTGTCTTTCCCGTCGCCGATGTCCGCGATGTGGCCAACAACGCGATGGTCAACAGCGTCGGGCTTTTCATGCTCCAGTGCGTCGATGTCCCCACCACGCAGGGCCACCTCAACGGAATCCCGGCGCGTTTCATCGCCTCCCGGCCCATCCGCGGCGGCAACAACATCCGCTCGATCCCGACCATTATCGACGCGTGGGGAAATCCGATCCGGTATGTTCATCCGGCCTTCGACGGCGTTATCGCTGTTGACAGCGCGGTCCCGGGAACCGGGGTGGAACTGGATTCGCTCGACCTTCCCGATCTGAAGACCGGACAGACAAGGGGGTTCGCCCCGGGCCAGACGGTGCGCCGCACCTACAAGAACTCCGACGACTCGCTGCCGTTCGGTGCCGATGGCGACGGCGCAACGTGCATCGGCAACCGCCCGTATTTCTACTCGGTCGGCGAAGACCTCAAGACAGGCTTCCTCACGGAAACCAACGGCACGCTGAAGGAGAACCGCAACGCCGACAACGTCTACACCACGATCCCCGCTCTGCCCAACGAGAAACTCTGAAATTGATGAAGGTCGATTTCATCAGCCTCCTCGCATATCCTTACTCTCAGGTAACGCGGGGTGTAGCGCAGCTTGGTAGCGCGTCTCGTTCGGGTCGAGAAGGTCGCTGGTTCGAATCCAGTCACCCCGACTTTTGAAGTATAAAGCCCTTCGACCAGCACGTCGAAGGGCTTTCTCGTTTCTGGGCAAAGAGTTGCACCATCAAGGGCGCGGTTCAATCACGTTCCGCGGGTTGGTCAAAAAGGGTCTCGTTTGGGCCTGACTGTTGACGGGATTTGAACTCGGCGTCTCGACCAGACTCGCAGCAAGTGAAATGACGGCACTTCTCCCGTTTGGGCGGCCTTCGTACAATTGCATCATGATGGCGGACAAATCCCCTGCGGTGCTCGTCGGAGGGTTGGGGCGCGGAAGCGTCGCTGTCGGCTCGTCCGCTTCAAGTCGAAAGGCCATGCCATGAACCGAGTTGTGATCGTGCTGTGCTGTACGCTCTTGCTGGCGACCGCGAGTCAAGCACAAACCGCTCCTGCGCGCCCAGACGCTGTTTCCAGCGGCCATGCGGTACCAATCGCCAGTGGCGAGCCGGTTTCCTCGCTCGACAATCACATGTGGATCGTCTTTCAGGGCAAGGACTCGGCCTATTGGTTCGGGAGTGATGGACAGGGTGTCTACCGCTACGACGGGAAGGAACTCGTTCGATTCACCACCGTGCAGGGGCTGAGCAGCGACAGAGTCCGCGGCATTCAGGAGGATCGCTCAGGAAATATCTTCGTGTGCAGCGAGCCGGGAGGAGTGAGCAGGTTTGATGGCCGCAAGTTCAGCAGCCTGACCGCCCTGGACTCGTCCAAGAGCGAGTGGAATCTCGGCCCGGATGACTTGTGGTTTCCTGGCGGGCAGGATTCGGGCGTGGTGTACCGATGGGACGGCGCCTCGCTGCACCGGCTGGCGTTTCCCAAGACGGAGGCCGGCGAAGCGCACATCGCCGCAGTTCCGCGCTCGAAGTACCCCAATGCCAAGTACAGCCCCTACGACGTATACACCATCTCCAAGGACAGCAAGGGGCATCTCTGGTTTGGCACCAGCGTTCTCGGCGCGTGCCGCTATGACGGAACAACCTTCGCATGGGTCGGCCACGGCGAGAACGGCAGTTTTGGGGTGCGCTCCATTGTTGAAGACAAGGACGGCAAATTCTGGCTCAGCAACTGCGTGAGTCGTTTCGCTGCGGATCCGAACGCCGCGACCAATCCGGGCGCCACGCGCTATCGCAGGGAAACGGGGGTCGCCGCCGACGCCAACCCCTACTCGGTCTTCATGTCAACCGTCCGGGACAAGGACGGCGTCTTGTGGATGGCGACGCTCGGCGCAGGGGTCTTCCGCTATGACGGGGCCACGTGGACCCACTACCCCGTCACCAGCGAGGGCAAGCCGATCCGGACGTACTCGATCTACCAGGATCGGCAAGGCGTCCTGTGGGTAGGCACACAGGAGCACGGCGTGTACAGGTTCAACGGAACGGCGTTTGAAGAGTTCAAGTTGTGAGGCTTGGCTAGGACGAGTTTCACCGTTTCACGGTCAGCAAAACCCTGATTCCAGGCTCCCAGGCCCGGATTCCGGCCACGAAGAGTTCAACTGGCGTACTGTCACCCCGACTTTTGAAGTATAAAGCCCTTCGATGAGCACATCGAAGGGCTTTTTCGTAGTTCAATCGCCACTTTGACGAGTTCAATAGTTCGTCGTGAGCGGCGGAGTCGCGATCACTTTTCCTTCGAGTGCCGACGGGATTTAAACTTGGTGTTCTATGGACCTTGACCGTGCTGTGCTGAAACCGCGGTAGCCGCGACTGCTCAGGTGACAGCCGGGCAGGTAACGCCTCGGGCGAACCTCACGGTCTTGCTCTCTGATATCCCCCGAAGTGCGCCACGGGTGACCACGCCGGGCTGACGGGCGGGAGCGGGGTCGGAGTCAATCCTTCCCCAAGCGCATCGAATGGGTGAGTCGCGTACACCACATCTCCACCCAGGACCGTGAGCACCGATTCAATCTTTTTGATCTCCTCCTCGGGTACCGTCATGTAGTCCGCGGAGAGAACGGCAAAATCAGCGAGCTGGCCCGCGGCGATCCGGCCCTTGACCGTTTCTTCACCGCTGAACCACGCGCTGCCGACCGTATACAGATGCAGCGCCTCCTCGCGGGTGAGGCGGTTTTCCTTGGGGTAGAGTTCGGTGCCGCCGACGGTCTTGCCCGACACCATCCAGTAGAGCGACAGCCACGGGTTGTAACTGCTGACCCGCGTCAGGTCCGTTCCTGCGCCCATCGGCACGCCGCTGTCGAGCAGTTTCCGCAGCGGCGGGGCAGTGGCCGCGGCCTCTTTCCCGTAACGCTCGGCAAAGAACTCACCCGCGAAGGCCATCCGATTCTGAACGGCGATCCCGCCCCCCAGTCGCTTGATCCGATCGATGTTGCGGTCGGAAATACCCTCGGCGTGGTCGATGATCCAACGGCCCTTGAAGTTTTCCGCCTTGAACACAGGCTCGAAGACGTCCAGCACCTTCGTGATCGTCAAGTCATAGGTCGCGTGGATGCGGATGGGCCAGTTGTTGCGGACCAGGTGCGTGGTGACGGCCGTCAGGTCCGACCGCAGAGCGTCTACAGACAGTTCCGGCGGAGGGGCCATGAAGTTCTCGTAGTCGCCGGCCGCGTGAACAAGGTTTTCTCCAGCGCCCTCGTACACAAAGCCTTGCAGCCGGGCGGCGGCGAGGTTGAGGTTCGGCTTCACCACATCCGTCCACTTCTGAAAGTCCCGAAGTTCGGTGCCCGGCGTCTGCGCAAAGAGGTACATCGACACCCGGAGCGGGATCTTGTCCTGCTCGGCGAGCGAGCCCGCCACCCCGTAGTCGTCGGGGAACGCGTGCCCGCCTCCGCCCGCGTCCACGGCGCTGGTCAGCCCGAACCTGTTGAGTTCACGGAACCAGTGCAGGTTGGAGTTGGCCTGATCTTCCACCGACATCTGAGGGAGCTTGCCCACCGCCTGGTAGAGAATGATCGGGCGGGGCTCGGCGTGCAGGATCGCCCCGCCGCCTTCCACGAACTCGAAACGCCCGCCTGGCGGTGCTTGAGTCGTTGGAGTCAGGCCCATGGCCTCGACGCCGGCACGGTTCAGGAAGCCCCGGCTGTAGAGGAAGAGCACGAGCACCGGCGTATCCGGGGCTGCCTCATTCAACTCCCGCACCGTGGGCAGCCGCCGCTCCTTGAACTGGTACGGAGACCATCCCCCGATGACGCCGACCCATTGCCCTTTGGGAGTGCGCTTGGCCTGCTCGCGGATCATGGCCAAGCCCCGCTCCAGCGAGTCCACCCCATCCCATCGCAGTTCAAGGTTGTAGAGGCGTCCCTCGCGAATCACGTGCGCATGCGAATCGATAAGCCCCGGGACGATCGTGCGGCCTTGTGCATCGATGAAACGCGTTTTCTCGCCACGATGCGCCGTCATCTCGGTGTCGCTGCCCACTCCGACGAACCGGCCATCCTCGACGGCGAAAGCAGTTGCCCGCGGGCGATCGGCGTCCATCGTGACCACCTTGGCGTTGACCACAACGAGATCAACGCCGCGCGGCTGTGGAGAATCCGGCTCCGCCCGTGACGAAACGCACGCCGCGCACGCCGCAACGAACAACGTGAAGATACGCATAACGCTCCCTTGGGATGTAGGTGTCGGATGATCTCTGACGATCGCGATTACTGTGGCGACTTCGCGGCTTCCTGAGCCCGCTGAAAACTCTCGACGACGGCTTTATAGTGAGGCACGAGTTGCCCATAGATCTCGCCCCACTGGGCCGCGTCCGGCCTGTTCCAGGTGCGTTGGAACTCGCACAGGACGGCGTTCGTGCTGACCGGGACGATGCCCGCCGCGGCCAGACGGGCCATGGTGGTCTGCGACGCCATGACACTCGGATCTCCCGATGCATCGGTGACAAAATACACCTTGTACCCGTCGGCCTTGGCCTGAAGCGCGGGGAAGGCCACACAGACGCTCGTCCACACGCCGGCAATGACCAGGGTCTTGCGGCCGGTCGCCTCTACGGCCTTGACGAACTCCGCGTTATCCCATGAACTGATTTCACCCTTGCGTGGAACGTACGTGGCGTAGTCCTTGAACGCGTTCAGCTCATCCATGAGCGGTCCGTTCGGACCGTTCGGCTCGGACGCCGTATAGATGATCGGGGCTTTTCCGAGTTTGGCGATATTCGCCAGCGCGACCGTGTTATTGCGAAGCTCCGCGATCGGCACATCTTTGACCGTCTGGAACAACCCGGTCTGGTGATCGAGGAGGAGGATGGCAGTGTCGTTCGGATCGAACAGCACTTCAGCGGCGGCGGGGCTTGGTTGCCGCGTAAGGCCCGGGATGATGCCCCGTGCTTTCCCAGCGGCGGGCTGTGCGTGCGCATCGCCGGACAGGTTGCCGTTGTACACGAGCATGGCGAGGGCGACAGCCGCCGCGGAGCACACAGTGATGGTGGGGGCGCGAGAGTGCAAGTTCAAGCTCCTTCTGATTGCGGTGAAGAGCGCAGAGACAAAGCACGACATTCGTGCGATCTCGCGCATTGTACCTGATACAACAGTTGCAATCAGCACAGCCAATACAGTGCGCCCGGCTGCGAACAGACCGGTCAGAGTGAAGCGGAGGCGAGTCAAACAGATTCTCAACTGATGATTCCAATGTTCGGTGGAACCGAGCACTGCATCTGCACACGTCTTTCGCACCCACCATTCTGCATCCCACCGGTTCCTGCACCCTAACGCCCTCCAAGAAGATCTCAACCATATGTGCTGACACCTCGATTGTGCCTCAACCCATGCTTTCGCTGGGTTTCATTCAACCACCAGACGTTCCGAATCGGAGCGTGAACCGGACAGACCGGCTTCTTCGCTGCAGGTGCATGCGTTCATCCCGTAACGGAGCCATGCCGGGATGCCGCCACAGTTCGCGAACCGAGACCGATTCCCTTGAAGTGGCAGGAGGTAGGCGATAGGGCTTGACATAAGACTAAAGTCTCATTATGATATTCATGTATCAGGAGACCAGCCATGCCCCTCTCGCCGCACGACATGGACCGCATCCTCGACGAGCATTTCCGCTTTGAAGCTACCGACGATGTCGATGGTGTGCTCGACACGCTCGCGCCGGATGCGGTGCACGATATCGTCGGGTACCCGACCGGACCGACCCGTGGCCGGGACCGCGCGAGGGAGTTCTATCAGCGCATGTTCGCCGACTTGTCCGAAAGCCGCGTGACTCCGCTCAAGCGGCTCTACGGCGAGAACTTCCTGATCGATGAATCGCTGTGGGAGGGCCGAGCGCCCGGGTGGCCGTTCGGCCTTGATGGCCGCAACCGTCCGCTGAAGTTCCGGATTCTGCACGTCCTGGAGTTCACTCCCGACGGACAACACATCAAGCGTGAGCAGGTCTGGATGGACATGGCAGCGATCATTCAGCAACTCACTCAGGAGTGACTCTCATGGCTCTCGAACTCGTGCCGGCCGAGCCGGCGCACTTTGCTCAACTCGCCCGCATCTGCCACCGTGCCTTCGACACACTCCACGAGCATCACCGAGTCCACAGGGATGTTCCCACGGAGGAAGTGGGGGGGCTGATCATCGGCGGCGTCCTCCACAGGCCCGACTACGCGGGCATCGTCGCTGTTGAGAACGGGCGCGTGCTGGGCTCGAACTTTCTGCTGCACGCCGACGAGGTGTGCGGCGTCGGCCCGATCACGGTTGAACCTGAAATCCAGTCCAAGGGTATCGGACGAAAACTCATGCAATGGGCCATCGACGAGGCACACCGCCGCCGCGGTAGTCGCCCGAATGTGAGGCTCTTTCAGGAAGCCGTCAACACCACATCGCTCTCTCTCTATTCGAGCCTTGGATTCCGGTGGCGGGATTCGGCGGCGATGATGCAGCCCCGCGCGGCGGATGTTGATGACTCCTCGGTCCGCCCGATGACCCTGGACGACTTGCCCGATGTGGAGCGTTTGTCGCGCCTTCGGTACGGCTCTTCTCGCGCCCGCGATGTCGCTTCGCTTCTGGGCATGGCATTGCCCGCCCACGTGCGAGAGCGCGATGGAAAGATCGTCGGCTACCAGATCGCCACGCTTTTCGGCCACGCCGCGGCAGAGACCGATGATGATCTCCTGGCGCTTTCCGCGCAAACGGCCCGCCGCGTGCCCCCGCCGATGGCGGTGGTCATCATTCCGATGAGTCAGACGGCACTCTTCACCGCGGCCTTGTCGGCTGGCTACCGGGTCGCAAAGGTCCTGAACTACATGTCATTGGATACCTTCAGCCCGCCGCCGGGGCCGTTGATGCCGTCCATCCAGTGCTGACGCTGCGCGTAGTTCTCCCATGCCCGCCAAGAAAGAATCAACCTCCCGCGTGAACCAGCGTCGCCGGACCCGCAAGGACCTGCTCGCTGCCGCGGCGCGGCTGCTGAGAGGTGGACGCACACCCGACATGGATGACATCGCCGCCGAAGCAATGGTTTCACGAGCGACGGCGTACCGCTACTTTCCTACCCTTGAATCGCTCCTTGCCGAAGCGCCCCTCGACGGCATGATCCCGACTCCCGACCTGGTGTTCCCCAACGACGACCTGTCCGCCGATCCCGTGGAGCGAGCAGACCGTGCCGAGGCCGCCCTTCACAAGGCGTGCCTACTGCACGAAGTGACACTCCGGCGGATGTTGGCGGCTAATCTCGTACGAACAACCGGGATGGCGGATCGCGATAATGTGCCGCGAAGGCAGAACCGTCGAATTCCCTTGATCGCGGCGGCCCTCGCCCCAGCACGGCGGCGATTTTCCAGGGCAGCATACGAACGTCTCTGCGCCGCCCTGGCGATGGTCTATGGCCCTGAGTCGATGATTGTTTTTCAGGATGTGCTCGGACTGAACGAGCAAGCCGCCCGCAAAGTCAAGAGTTGGACCGTTCGTACACTGGTTTCCGCGGCATTGTCCGAGGCCCGTCAGAAGAAGAGCCGTCAGGCAGGGACGGGTGCGGCGGGCTGAATCACTTTTCCATCGGCATCATACAGTCGGGCGTGCCTGATGAATCAACCATAACTCGGCTCTCTGTGCGATTTTCGGGTCGTGTGCAGGGGGTCGGCTTTCGCGCTACCGCACGCCACACGGCGAGGGGCTACCCGGTGACTGGCTGGGTGCGCAATGAGCCGGACGGCACGGTGTTGATGGAGATTCAGGGGCCGCCGGACGAAGTTGACTTTTGCCTCACCAGGTTACGGACACTGATGAGGAACCACATTTCCGCAGAACAGCAACTCCCCATGCCTCCACGATCGGATGAAGAGAAGTTCGTGATTCAGCGGTAACTCTCAGCAAACGAAACCCACGCGCGAACCCGGAGAATGCCGCCCAGCCCCAGTGGCCCGCCGCTGTTCGATCATCATGCGTGGATTACTTCTTTTCTTTCTCGCCCCGCCGGCGTTTCAGTTCGGCATCGATGAACGGCGCGAGTTCACCGCGGAGGACAGCCTCGTAATCGGTCTCTTCGTACCCGGTGCGGTGGTCCTTCACCCGGTTGTCGTAGAAGACATACGACCGAATCTGGGTGCCCCAGCCCTGTTCGAGGCTGCCTCCCTGCGCCGCGGCGATCTCTTTCTCGCGCTTGTCCTCGGCCATCTGCTGCAGCTTGGCCTGAAGGACCTGCAGGGCCTGTTTCTTGTTCTGCGGCTGATCGCGGTAGGTGCTCGCCACCACCATGATGCCGGTGGGCTTGTGGACCAGTCGGATGGCGCTGGCGACCTTGTTCACGTTCTGCCCGCCGGGGCCGCTCGCACGGACAAAGGGCGTGACCTCGATGTCGGTCTCCGGGATCGTGATGTCCAGTTCGTCGAACTCGGGCGTCACTTCAACGGTGGCGAACGAGGTCTGCCGCTTTCCCTGCGCGTTGAAGGGCGACACCCGCGCGAGGCGGTGCGTGCCCCGCTCGCATTTCAGGTAGCCGAAGGCGAACGGCCCTTTGACGTGGAGCGTCACCGAGTCGATGCCGACCTCCGCGCCGAAGCCCCGATCGACTTCCTCGATCTGCCATTCCATCTTCTCGCAATAGAATATGTACATGCGGTAGAGCATGTCGGCCCAGTCGTTCGCCTCGGTGCCGCCGACACCGGCGGAGATCGTGAGAAAGGCGTTCTTGTTGTCGTGCGGGCCCGAGAGCAGGCTCCGCAGTTCGACCTGCTCCATCCGGGCCACCAGGCCGAAGAGTGATTCATCCGCCTCGGCGAGGAGGTCTTTGTCGCCCGACTCCTTCGACATTTCATACGCGAGTTTCGCGTCCTCGAAATCTCGGATCACGTGCGAGAGCGGCTCGATCTGTGCCTTCAGCACCTTGATGTTCGACACCACCTTGTTCGCGCGGGTCTGGTTGTTCCAGAAGGTCTCCGACCCCATCTCGGCTTCGAGTTCCTTCAGCTGTTGAGTCTTGACGGCGTAGTTAAAGAGAGTCGCGGATTGTCAAAATCCGCGCCTCGAGATCGGTGATGACCGGTGTGTGAGCGTCGTAATGCATGGGCGTGAGGGTAGGTGGGGGAAGGAAGTACAGGAGCCCACCCCCGTGCATAAATCAGAAAAGTGTCCACGACGCCTGGTCGATCACTCTTCACTCGCGAATCCCAGAACTCACGCGTTCTCTGTGAACGGATCCGCCGCCGAAGCCGTTACCAGATCAATCGCACCCGACCCGTGTCAGGCACGGGCACACGGCCCACCCGGTACGGAGCGGGAAAGTACACAAAGAAGGCCTTGCCGATGAGCAAGTCCCTGTTGACGACTCCGATGCTCGGGTCGATCCGGCGGACCCAGGGGTGGGGCACGTCCCACAACCTCCCATCGAGGCTCTGTGGGCTGTTATCGCCGCAGACGAAGTACTGGTCCGGGCCGAGTGTCAACGTGGTGCTCGGGTGGGTTGTGAGCGCCGGCAACTGCGCCCGGCTGTGCGGCTCGCCGGCATCGTTGTAGTTCCGGTATGCATCGGCCTGATAGTGAATGTCACGGGAGAGCGCCACGCGGTGTAAGGTGAACGGCCCCCCGTCAAACTCGAACCACGCCGCGGGCACGGTGTAGTTCCTCGCTTCTCGCATCGCGTCCGAACCCGATGCGGCCTGGTCGAGGGTCATGCCGAAGGTGTGCTCCACGCGCTCCGCGGGTGTCCAGTCATAGTCATGTCGTGCGATGAGTGTACCGTCACGCCAGAGTTGCAGCGACTGGTCCACGTGCCAGAACTCGAAGTTGGTCACAAGCCCGGGCGCGAGCACCCCGGGGCTGTCGGTCGCCGCGGCACGCCGCCACTGCCCCCACGTTTCACCAGTCCTGGCGCGCACCCATATCCCGCCGCTCTCCCCGCCCAGCGTGGCGCGAAACTGGTGCCCCCGCGTCTGAACGACCGCCGCGATCGTGAGGCCCTCCGACCCGGGACGGATCCCCAGTGACATATTGATATCGCTGACCGGGAACTCCCCGTTCCCCGCGAGAGGCGTCTCGTTGTAGGCATACGAATCGTCGATCGGCCTGCGGCGAGCGTCCCAGACGAGTTTGGTCGGTCCGGCTCCTCGGTACTCATAATCCGCGCGTCCCTCGAGAATCCAGTCTGTTCCTTCAGGCCCGGTGCCCACGGGGAGCCACGGAGGGATGAACCATCGCACCAGACCGGTCGCGGGCGAAATGGGCTGAAACTCGCTGGAAAAGATCCTTTGCCACATGGCCCGTTGGGCTTGTTCCGGTTTGCGGGCGATCCGCCAGCCGGGAAGTTTCCACGGGTTCGCTTCACCCCGGTCGTTCGGCCCGGGTGTGCGAACAAAGACATCCCCGTCGATAATCGCGACCATCTCTCCCGGCAGCCCCAGCAGTCGCTTGATGTAGTTCACGGTCGGATCGCGCGGATTCTTGAAGACTACCACGTCGAATCGTGCGGGATCAAAGATCGAGTACAGGTACTTGAATACAAAGATGCGGTCGCCCCATCGGGTCGGCACGTTCTGCCGCTGCACCGGCCACGCGCTCATGGGGTCATGCACTTCCAGCGGCGGGAAGTTCGCCGATTCATCCCCGTCTTCTCCGACGGCGAATCGTGGAGCCTGCACCGGAAGGGGCGTGGTACCGTCGGCCCTCATGTCGCGGGGCGCGACGGCCCAGGTGTAGCCGGTCTGGGGGCTGGTGATCTGCACGTGCGCGCCCCGGAGCGTGGGGGCCATCGACCCGGTCGGGATCAGGAACGCCTCGATGACGAACCCGCGAAAGACAAACGCGAGCGCGAAGGCGATGGTGATGGCGGTAAGCGTCTCTCGCACCGCGTGCCGGTACGGCATCGAAGCGGGCGCGGACGAGTGGTGTATGCCGCGAACATCATCGTGTTCCGTACGGCTCGCCATCGTCGGAGTTGGAGTCGGTCGCGTCACGCGGGGCCCGGTCCGTCAGGCTGTTTCACAAATCCGCTCATCCCCCCGTCGGAGGTCCGCCGGGCCTGTGGCCACCGCCGCTTCCCCCGCCCCGTCTCCGCCTTCTCCGCTTTGCATGATGCCCATCACCCGAACGAGAATCGTGAGGTCGAGCCTGACCCCCAGGAGGTGCTCCGCCGGTGTGATCATCGGCTCGTGCCGGATTGTCGTGATCCTGCGGCCGCATCGGGATGTCCGCCCGCCCGATCGGCGAGTTGTCTGTACCTCCGGGCTGGGGGGGGCGGGTTCCGCCGGTCAAGGGCGGGCGGCCGGTATCACGCCGTTCCGGGTTCGATTGAGATGAACGCGCACCCTGCGGTCCACGCTGGGATGGGCGGCGTTGGTCCTTGCCCTGTCGCTCGCCGTGAGCATCGGGCCGCGACTGCGGACGTTCGCGTCGTTCATCACGAGGCGCTCGGGGCGGGCGAGCAGCAACCTCGGAATGCCCTCCACCCGTGGCAGGAGCGGCGGGCGAGTCCGGTTTGGGAACGACGGGGTGCCGGGGCAACGGGCGCTGCGCTCTGCGGGAGTCGTGGGGGTGTCCGGCACCAACGGGGGGCCCATCGAGACGCGGAGGCTGCTTGTTGGATGGTGGGATCAGATTTTCAACAGGGACCGCGATGTCCTGGAACTTTCCGTCCGCCCCGGGTGCATCAAGCCGCACCAGCACGAGTTGGGTGAGAATCTGGCCGTCGAGGACCGTGCCGTCCCCATCGGGTGTGCCGACTCTGGACTTCTTGCGTGGCAGGTTCTTGCGGAGTTCCTCGTACGTCTGGTCCTCGTAGCGAAGGCAGCACATGAGCCGTCCGCAGCGTCCGCTGATTTTGAGAGGGTCGAGGGTCGCCTTCTGCACCTTCGCGGACTTCATCGACACAGGTTTGAGCACCTTCAGGAAGTTCTTGCAACAGCAATACTGCCCGCATCGTTCGTAGTCGGCTGTCAGCCGGGCCTCGTCACGGGCACCCACGGGCCTGACCTCGACGTGGGTGCGGAACTCGTGACCAAGTTCCGCCGTCAGATCGCGCACATCGAGCCGCTCCTCGGACAGGTAATAGAACGTGAGTGTTTCGCCGCCCAGGATCGGCTCGGCCTCGACAATCTTGATCGGTTGGCCCAGGCGCTCGGCCACCGCCTTGGCCCGCAGCCGCAGGTCGTGCTTGGACTGTTCCAGCCGCTGCTGGGTGTTGAGATCATCCACCTCGGCCACTCGAAGGACCCGCCCCTCGGTAAAGAAGGGGTAATCCCGTCCGCCGGAGTTCTGGATATACCCGAGCATGTCCCGCCGCGACACGCTCTTCGAGCAGCCGGAGTTAGGGCAGGTGCTGGTGAGCATCTCCCCCAGTTCGGTGCCCCGGAAGGTGCGTACCACGATTTTGCTCCCGCAGCCGGGCTTGACAGATCCGGAGTACGGGAACTCGCCCACCAGTTTCATGGCACCGAACCGAACCACCATCGTCTTGGGCGCGCGCAGGGCTTCATAGGCCTTTCGGTCCTCTTCGGCCAGGTGAACTTTGAGATCGGCCTCGAACTGCGGGAGGGGGTGGATAGGCATGCAGCGGGCAGATGGTAGAGAAGAACGAGCGCCCGCGTCGGAAGAAAGCAGATGAAAGGTACAACAAAGGCGTGCGGTATCCGACCCCGCACCCGATTCGCATGTGGTTATCGCTGAATGAACTCCGAAAATCAGGCCGAAACTACCGCGTAGCGATCAACTGAATCAGTGCCGCCACATCCTGACCATTGATGGCACCATCTCCATTGACATCGCAGCATGGATCACCGGATTCGAGGAACCCGAGCAGCGCCGCGAGGTCGCCCTCGCCCAGCACACCATCGCCGTCGATGTCGCCGTTCGCTTCATCGATGAGCAGAACTTCCAGTTCGAACCGCACCGGCACGCCACGATGAATGCCATCGCCGGAAAGTCGCCGCGATTGGGTCAAGCCGCCGGGTTCGATGGCATCGGCCCAAAGCAAGGTCCACCCTTCATTCTCGGCGAGCAACGAGGAGAGGTCCACCACGCCAGTGTCCGCGGACCAGAGGGCCGCGGCAGCGCCAGCGGCCCGCTTTATATAGCCCACGGCGACCCCTTCGGCATCCGATGCGAGGACAAAGATCGGACGGGCCTCGGCAACGCCTTCACCTAGATCACCGCCGGGTGCCTCGCCCACAGGCTCTGAATCGTTCGCCGCTGCTTGGGCGTGGCGAGTCCCAATCGGCTGAGGTCCGGGTTCTGGCGACATGGACGCCCGCAAGACCCTGATCCGCGGCCGCTCTCTGATACCCGGCGGGGGCGCATCAGGATCGAGGGGGCTAAGCCCGCCTCCCAGAATCGGCCCGGAGTGATCGCCGCCATCGCGCCCCGACGGGCAGGGCGAGAGAACATGCCGAAGGTCGGCCCCGCGGCGTGTGAGTGCGAATGTTCGATCGGCGGCATCGATGCGGCCGTCGGTATTGAGGTCGGCCCGTACGTGCTGGGCGTTGGCGGGGTCGATGGGGTTGGTACCCATGAGCGATTGGACCGCGCCGGCATCGGTGTTGTTGGTGCGTCGGTCGAAGGTGGTGTCGCCGGCGAGGGCGGTAATATCGAGCCGATCGACGCCGTCGAGCGGATTGCCCGCGGCATCGCGGACGCCGATCAGACGGACGCAATATCGGCCACGATCGGGTAACGCGGGCGTGAAGAGAATGTTGACCCCACCCAAATCAAGATTGGGTGAAGTTGTGATGCTGATGGCGGATAGGTTGATAGGCCTGCCCTCGGCATCTACTCCGGTGACTTCAACGCGGTCGGGCGTGGGTATCGCGGAATCAGGCGGCCCACCCTCGTAGATGTAACGAAGTCGGGCAACTCCAGAGCCGCGCGGCTCAATTCCCTGACCGCTGAACATAGTAATGGTGGCGTCCCCGACCTCACTGTGCGTGGCAATGGATTGCCACCGGTCAATCACCGGTGGGGTGGTGTCGATGGCGATCGTCGCGCCCGCTGAAACTTCTCCGCTCGTGATACTGACGGCATACACACCGTCCGGCAGTGTCAGGGCATCGGGCACTGTGAACGTACCCCTGCCATCTGGCCCGCAAGGCACTACGGCTTCAATCTCTCGCGGCCCGGTGAGTCGGATGTCAATTGTGGTACCAGGGGGGCCGACAAAGGCCAGCGTGGGCGTGCGGTCATTGGTCAGACCGTCACCGGGAATGCCTGTGTCGCTCGACGGCGAGAGGCCGATGGCGAGTGTGGTTGTAATCGCATCAGGTGTGCCGGGAAGAGACTCGATGTTCCCGGCGTTATCGGTGGCCTGGGTCACGAATCTGTAGACGTGTCCGGATTCGAGAAGCGCGGCGGCCTGCTGATCGAAACTCAGGCTGGAAACAGGCTGGTAGGCGCCGCCATCGCGCGAGACAAAGAGGCGAGAGCCGGCCAGGCCGGAGCCGCCGGGCATGTCGCCAGCGGCGATGTTCACGATAACCTCGCCCGGGTCGCTCGCCGCGGGCAGCGGCAGGGCGGCACTGACGGGGGCTTCGGCGTCGATTGTGTTGCTGACGATGTTGGTTCGGATCGGCTCGTTGTTGTCGAAGATGATGGTGGCGTCGTTCGTAATGACCGTGCCAGTGGCGACTGATGTTCTCGGCCGGATGGTGAACTCAACATACCCCTCGCCGCGGCCGGTTTCGTCGTTTGGCGGCAGGAAGCCCAAATCTCCCGTAACCGGCGGCAAGCCGGTAGCGGGATCGATGCTCTGCAACGTCCAGAACGCGCGGGGTGGTGATGTGGAAGCATCGACACCCGCGACGATCTCGAGCAGAACGCCTCGCGTGGCGCGGAGGTCGACCGTGGTGGAGTAGGAGATGCGGTTGGGTGGGATCTCAATCGTGCGGTCAAATATCTGGATGTGGCCGAGACGGAAAGAGCCCGCGATCAGGTCAGGGCTGAGGTCGTCTGTGATGGTGACCAGCGAGGCGGGCGCGGTGGCGGTGGGGAGGTTCTCGTAATAGATGCGATAGGGGATGGAGGCGTTAGAAATCCAACGCTCGGCACCGAAGCCGGAGGGGCCGGCTTTTTCGTTGGGGTCGATGGCTTGCTGAGTGGTAACACGACGGGGAGGAGGACAGCGAGGACCGCGTACTACAACGCCGCGACCACAGTTGGCGCAAGGATCAAACACAGTTTCTCCACACTTCGGTCGCGGTGGATTGCGTCTCTTACAACAGAGACCACCCTCTGAAGGGTCTCCGACAAAGGTTTTGAACTCGAAAGGCACAGAAGTAGTGACCTTAAACTCCCTCGCGTGTCCGCATACTTCCAGATTGCGCAACGACAACGAGTACCCAGACTCAATTGAACCGCCAAGGTTTCCCGGACAGAAGTCCCATATATCCTCGAGCGTAGCGATGAGTTGAACTTTGATATCAAAGCCCCGAGGGCATTCGATGCAGCCACCCCGCGGACGCCTCGTGATGCATACCTGGCCAGAAATTGTGGGCGGAGTAACCAAGCCCAATTGAAACACTGAGTCATCCTCCGCCAATCCGCCGTAAATCATGTCGTACAGTTCCGCGAAGTACTGTGTTGTAACACTCGGATCAGCCAGAAACTCAGCTATTGAGAAATTGCAATTCTCGGGTTCATTGTACTGCATGCTGGAGAATCGTCCGGCCTGAGCGGCGACCAAGATTCCCTTGACAACCTCATCGTTAACATTGTCAGCCCAACTTTTGACATCGCTGTTACCCTTCAGGTACTCGGATATCTCCGTTTCCGGTCCAAAGGACATTGGGGTGCCAGAGCCTTCGAGAAACCTCACAACGGCTGCTTGTCCCGAAGTGACGCCGCCGAGGCCAGCGCGTCCGCCGAGAACACGACCGTTTCCAACTTGGCGGATATACTCGCGGACGGCGGCCCAGTCCATGAGACCGAGCATGTCTGCGATATTTTGCTGATCTTCTGCCGGGTCATAGCCTGACGGGCAAGTCTCCTGACACCCGGGTCCGCCACTTCGTCGATCATAACCTTCGAAAGTCCGGCCGAGCTGCTCTTGAGTTGACAATATGCTTCCGAAAACATAATCGGCACGAATCCATCCGGGTTCTGAACTCAGTGCTCGGAAACTCGGAGCGGCGTGTCGAAGAGCGTCACAAAGTTGGGGCCATGTTGATCCTACTCGCACCCGGAATGCCTCCCAGGTCTCGGTCCACTCCGTTTCGGGTCGACCATCAAAATAGTCGGCCTCGAACTCGTCCCACGGAACATCACCTATGAGGGCGGACAGATCTTGCACAGTAATCTGAGAATCGGCTGTACTTAGCGGACGCGCGAAGACTCGGATTGTCCGAAGCTCACCTGGTGCGAGTACATCCGGGCGGAGTTCACCTAGCACAACGTATTGTAAATCGCCCCGATCAACGTGCCCCGGTTCTTCATTTACTGCGGCGGTGCTGTCTGTACTGATGCATAGCACGGGCGACGGTGCATCGGAGTTGCCGTCGTTATAGACGAAGATTTGAATCGGATAATCAACACCAACCCGCGCGTTTGGGGGTGTCAGTACATCCAAGATTAATCGGGGGCCACCCCCTTCTACAACACGTATCGCGCCAACAAGGCTGGACTCGGCTAGAGGCACCACAATTACACCTGGCAGTTGTGTTATCGGGTTCTTGTCTATCGCCAGCCGCTCATCCCGAGCTAGTACCGTGTACGAGCCGATCGTTGCTCCTGCAAGGTCAAAAGTCGCGACAATAGACGTAGGTCCATCGTCCCTGATCCACACCGGATTGAAGATCCGCTGATCCGCCTCGGAGAGCAAGCTTACCTGTGTCAAACCTGACTTAAACAGCGCACCATCAAACCGAATGGTCACTGGACCGGTGTTTCCAACCACTGACGGGGTTACCGCGTTTACTCCGAATGGGACCGTCGTCACTTCGACAATGACCGGCGATGCAACGCCACGCGTGCATTTCGCTAGGATGAACAGATTTTCAGAACTCGAACCTGCAACAAGCAACTGCTGTGATGACTGAGGTGTGGCCGCAGATCGGCTGAACTGCGAAGTCGTTGGCACAAAGCCAGCACCGCTATACAGCTCGATCCAACCCGACGGGTCAGCAAGCTCTGATCGAATCATCACGGTTGTCCCCCGTTCAACGCGCACCTCAAAATAGCGACTCTCGCCTGTCCTCATCACGCCTGTCCAAGGTACTCCTAGTTCGAGCCCAATGGCTCGAATGGAGACAGAAGTTGCACTGGCTTCCGCGTTATTCCCCTCATCCGTCTCCGGCACCTGATTCAGCACATCCGTCCTCGCCACCACGTAATACTCGCCGGGTGTAACACCCGGCACGCGCGGCGAAGCGGAACCGCCGACGGTGTCGCCGGGGGCGAGGGGGCTGGAGCCGGGGTTGGTCTGGAAGTTGCCGATCCGGCGGTCGTCGATGCTCCAGACGGGGTCCGTGGAGAGGAAGAGACTGTCCTGCCACGTCGCGCGGATGGTGGATTCGCCGCTATTACGGATGGACCACGCGAAGGGCGCGGCGGCCCCAAGTTCGGCGGAAGCCGGTGGCGTGACGCTCGCGACGGTGAGGTCTGAAAGGGGCGCGATGTCGATCAGCGTGAGGTTTGTGGCAGTTGAGGTATTGTCACTTTCACGCCCGCCCTCGTCGATATCGCCGCCGGCATCGGCGCGCACGATCAGGAAATATGGGCCGGCGACGCCCGCCGGCAGCACCGGCGTGGCGGTTGCCTCATACACGCCACCGCCGCCCGCGACAGGGCCGCGCTGGGTAAAGGTGCCGATGTAGACATCGCCCAGCCCACCGCTTTGAGGCGGATCAAAGAACTGGTCGCGGGACAGGTAGAGCGAATCTCGCCACGTGCGCGGGGCAGGGATCGATGCCTGCCCGGTATTCGCGACTGTCCACGAGACCTGCATCGGCTGGCTCTCTGTGGCAGAGGGTGGAGCGGTGACACCGACGGCCTCGAGATTCGGGTAGGTGGGTGGGTCTACATCGAGGGGCGTGACATTGATGGTGGGGGGCGGCTGCGGCCCGGTGTTGTTGGCCTCGTTGGACTCAAAGACGGCGCTATTTGTATCTGTCCTCACCAGGACGTAGTACAGGCCGGACGCTGTGCGTGGCAGCGTGTAGTTTCCCAGTGCCTGATACGCCTGACTCGGCGCAAGAGGTTGGGTACGTGTGCGGGCGCCGATTTCGATCGCACCTGTCAGGTTGGGGTTTCGAGAAAGATACACGCGATCAATCCAACTGTTGGCGTTGGTAGGCAGAACGCCGCGGTTTTCGACCTCCCACGAAACCGAAATTTGCTGGTCGGCATCGCCGCTCTCAGGAGCCGATAGTGAAACTACGGCGAGGTCCGCCGCCTCGGCGGTCACGGTAAAGGGGATAGCGATGATGTTGTTGCCTTCACCCGGCCCCTCGGCCACGTTATTGTCGGCATCGGTAGCGATGACGAGGTAGTACTGACCAGGTCCTACCAGGGGCACCGTGAACTCGATCGAGTGGACGTATCCGGCATCGACACTCAGCGGTGTGGAGCGAGAGTGTGTGGAAAGGACGGTTCCGCCCGGAGAAGGGGCGGTGTGAAGCCAGACACGATCGACCCACGAGTTGACCTGCGTTGGTACCACGCCGGAGTTCGTCACACGCCAGCCGAGAGTGCCGCGGGCACCGGCATAACCGGAGGGCGTCGGTACTCCATCGATCGCGGCGACAAGGTTGGCGTACCTGGCCTCCACTCGAATAAGATTCTGGGATACGCGGATGTTGTTTGCTTCGCCGGCGGTCCCCTCGAAGACGTTTCCTTGATCGTCCGTCCGTACGATCAGGCGATACTCGCCCGCGGCGATCGTGCCGGGGAGACGGTACTCACCACTGCGAGAGTAAGGGTGAATGATCGGCTGGTTCTGCTCATCCCGGCTCGATGATGCACCGGGCCGCGCCATGAGCGGATCGTTGTTGGTGTTGAGCACCGAATCGGCGGAGAGATACGCGCCATCAGACCAGGAGATATTCGAAAGCGGTGGAGCGCCGAAGTTCTCGACCGACCACGCGAACGAGACAACCTGCTGCGGAACGACAATCAGCGGGCCTGTGAACGAAGCCGCCGTCGGCTCCAGGTCCGGCGGAGGGGTGAGGCGTACATCGATCGGAGCGGTGCTCACGCCGATGTTGTTGCCCTCAAACCCGAACTCTGTGACGCGTCCGGTGATATCCGTCTGGCATTTCACGTAGTAAATGCCGGACAGGTTCGCCGGGAGCGTGTGAGAGGTGCGGGCCGAGTACGTCTGGCCGGGTTGCAGAACTCCGCTGCCGCTCCCGACATCACCGAGGACGATATCTCCAGCGCCCGTGTTCGGAGATTCGGCACGGTCGTGGGGTGAGATAAAGATGCGGTCGGTCCATGAACCGACATCGGTCGGGCCGCCTCTGGGGGGATCTCCGCCGCGATTGATGATGGTCCGGTCGATGGAGATGGATTGCCCGCTGAAGACAATCGGCTGTCCAACCAGCGCGATGTTCTGCACCTGGAGGTCGGGTTGCGGCTCGAGTTCAATGGTAAACGTGGGGGTGTAGGCCGCGTTGTTGCTCTCGATGAGTTCCGAGACATCGCCTGGCCGACCGAGCGCCCAACCGGGGCAGCCTGTGCGACGCGCATCTGTGATGATGCCGATCTTGAAAGTACCGGTGATGTCGTGGGGCAGGGCGATCTGCACGATCTGTTCGTACCTGTTGTCGTTGTTGCCCGGCGCTGGAAGATAACTGGGGTTCACCGACTCACCGAGGAAGGTGAACGCCGTGAGGCACGAGGTGCCGAACTGCTGATCGGGAGACAGAAGGAAAATGGCATCACGCCACGAAGGTGAACTCGTCGGGCCGGTGCCCATGTTGCTCACCTGGAACCGAACGGTAATGGTCTGCCCGGAAATGACACCGCTCGAAACAGGCGTAACGCTCGTGATCTGAAGGTCGGGTTTCGGGAACTGTCGCACGAGCACCGGCGGCGTGTGGACCCGAGTGTTGTTCTGCTCACCAAGCGGAGACTCAACGACGCTCCCGCCGACATCCGTTCGGATGATGATGTAATACGTCCCGGGCTCGACCGGGTAGAGATACTGCTGGGTACGTTGGTATGACTCGCCGGGCGCAAGCGCACGAGGCGCAGAAAGGGCGGGGCCGAGCGGAGGATCTGTTGACTCGTACGTGGTATTGGTCGAGAGGTACGCGCGGTCTGTCCACCCGTTCGCCGCCGCGTTGCCGCCATTCGTCACGGTCCAGGAAATTTGGAAACTCTGCTCTGTAAGGCCCTCGAGCGGCGCGGTTGAACTCGATACGACAAGGTCCGGACGCATCGGGAAGCGGAGTTCAACGGGTCGGAGGGCCGTGTTGTTTGTCACATCGCTTTCTACGAGAACACCTCCGCTGTCACTCCGAACGATCAGGTAATACACCCCCTCCACCGACCCCGCCGTGTACGCAACGGTCGGCGACACGGAGAAGGGCGCGGACTGCCCGCTCGGCAGGCGTGAGGTGCCGCTGGCAGGAGTCGATAGCACGACATCATCGGCATCGCCAAACACTTCATTCTGCGACAAGACCACGCGGCTGTTCCACGACCGGCGGATGATGCCGCCCTGATTCAGGTCGCTCCACGATATCGTGAAAGGCGAACCGAAGAGAACGGTCTCGGGCGCGCTCAGGTTTGTCGGTGTCAGGTCGGCGGGTGGGGGTACGACAACGGACACATCGGGGCTGGCCGCGGCGTTGTTGTCCTCTCGCATCTCGTGCACGTTCTGCGGAGTGCGATTATCTGTACGGACTGTATATCGGTACGTCGCCATCGAACCCGCGGGGTTCGGGAAGGTCGCGTTGAAAGAGAAGGGTGCGGATTGGCCCGGCGCAAGCGGCGAAGTCACATTCAGCAGGCCGGAGACTGTCTGCTCGGTCCCAGGGGGCGAGACCTGTGTGACAAAGACACGGTTGGCAAACCCGGCGGGGGCGGTCCGATCGCCGATGTTCTGCACCGTCCAGCGGAGGGTGACCGGGTCGCCGTTGAGGCCATCGGGCGGATCGGCTTCAACACCCGTGACAATGAGATCGGGGCCATGCTCGATGGTCATGACGGCCGGGTTGCTGACCGTGGCGCCGCAGGTGTTGGTCGCCACAGCGTCGTAGGTGCCCGCATCGGCGATGGTGACGACCGAAAGGCGCAGCGTCGGCGTGGCGGTTCCGGAGATTGTGCCGCCTCCCGGAGCAGCCCCGTCTGAAATAAATACACCGTTGCGTCGCCAGCGATACGTCAGTGCGTTCGAGGCGATAACGGAAAACTCGATCGGCTCGTTCGTCGCCGCGCCGATGCTCTGCGGATGGGTTGTAAAGGTCGGTGCATCGAGGCTGGTGGAGTTTCGGACCCAGGTGTCGCCGACGTACACGACCTGCGAGGTGCCCGTGTTGCCGCCGAAGATCGTCATGCGTCGCGCGGCCGAGTCATACGCCATCGCGGCCGCCTGTCGGGCGGTGGGGCTCGCGATGCTGGGGCTGAACCATGTGGTGCCATCCCACTCCCAGGTATCGGTGGTGTTCGATGATGGGCCGAATCCGCCGCTGAGCACCGCAGTGCCGCGGGTGCCGTCAAAGGCGATCGCGGCATCGCTTCGCGCCGATGGCCTCGCGGATGGCACGGCCAGGCGCCAGGTTAGATTTTCAAGTATCCACGTTTCATCGAGCGCCGTGTTTGTTGTGCTGCGTCCGCCGAACATGACAATCTGGCCGCGGAGCGGGTCGAATGCCATCGCCGGGCCGACCCGCACAGTCGGCCTCCCCGTGCCTGCCGGCACGAGAATGGTCCATCGTGTTCCATCAAACGACCACGTATCCGCGGTAAGCCCCACGCCGGTGCCGCCGAAGAGCACGGTGCGCTGGTGCAGAGCGTCGTAGGCCATGCCGTGGCGCTGGCGGCTGGGGGGTGAATCAGCCGCGGAAAGATTGCGGGCGATCCACTGCGAGCCGGTCCATTCGTGCGTGTCGCGTACCACGCCCCCAGACACGGAACCACCGAAGAGAACGATGCGGCCGCGCTGCACGTCGTAGGCCATTTTGTGACCGATACGGGCGGCGGGGCCGGTGACGACCCGCTGGGACCACCGGCCCGACATCCATTCCCATGTTTCGTTCGAAGTGCCCGCCGCGGTCGAGCCTCCAAAGAGAAGGAGGCGGCCTGTCGTACCGAACTCGGCCAACGCGGCAAGCGTTCGTGCGGATGGCAATGTCTCCGCCCTCGGTGTCCAGGCTGTTCCACTCCACTCCCACGTATCGCCGAAATAGGATGCCCCCACGCCGCCGTAAACGACGGTGCGTAAGGTCGCGGGGTCGAAATACATCGCAAGGCCCGAGCGTGCCGCGGGGCCCGCTGTTTCGAAGCGAGTCCAAGCGGCACCGGCCCACTCCCACAGGTCACTCAAGTACGTGCTTCCCGAGACGCCGCCGAAGAGAACGAGCCTGCCCCGAGCCGAGTCATACGCTATCGCGTGCCCGCTTCGAGATGTCCATCCGGCGGTCGTGGGTGTCTGGAGTTGGGTCCACGTGGTGCCGTTCCACTGCCAGACCTCCGCCGCGGCCGTCGTGCCGGTGTTTCCTCCGACGAGGATGATCCGTTCGTTGAAGGCCGAGTAGGCCATGGCAGAATCGAACCTCGCCGAAGGCCCGATGTTCGAGGCGAGTGTCCACGCCGTGCCGTCCCAAGTCCACGTATCACGCAAGCGGGCGGGTGTGCCCGTGCCTCCGAATCCTCCAAAGAGAACGACGCGCTGCCGGGCGGCGTCGTAGGCCATGGTGTGGCCATACCGAACAGGTGGAGACTCCGATGGGGTAAGCCTGATCCACACATCGCCGTCCCATTCCCAGGTATCGTTCATACTGCTCGACGAACCTTGACCGCCGAACAGCACAAGGCGTTGCCGGGCTTCGTCGAAGGCCATCGCGTGTCGAGATCGTGCAGGAGGAGCCAGCACATCTTCCGCCGTCCACGCCTCCGCAGACGGGAACCGCAGCCACGTGTCCCGCAAAGGATTGGGCGAGCCCGCGAGAATGCCGCCGAAGAGCACCGCATGCCCCCGGACGGTATCAAACGCCGCCGCGGAGTTCGCTCTGGCCCCGATCTGAGCCAGTCGCCATTCCGCAGCGCACTGCGCCCGCGGGGCACCAAAGGCTTGGACTTCTGAAACCGAGAACAAGTTGTTGCCCGAGATCGCCAGCACTCTGATTTTGTCGGCATCGACGGGAGCAGCGAGTTGGAAGACCTGAGTGTCGTTGGCGGGGTTGGGGCGGGTCTGCATTCCTCCGCCGGAAGCGATCGGCAACGTCCACACCACGAGCCAAGAGCCATCGGAGGGGCGGCGGAACTGAATCTGGTAGGTGTCGTTGTCGTCAGCCTGCACAATCAGGCCTGTAATCGTGTATGTTTCCTGAAGGTCGATTTCGAGTGATGGAGCAAGTCCGTTCCACCATACTGTTCCGTCCTGCCATTGCGTTCCGCGAGGGCGAAATTCTCCATCTGTGATGCTCGACGGGCTGGCGCCGTTGACGGAACCGCCGACGGCGGAGACTGGCTTGTTCAGGGCAATGTTCTGGGCCGCGGTGCAGGAAACGGCGAACGCGAGCCCTAGCACGCTCATGCAAAGACGGGAACGCGAGATCATCGTGAATACTCCTCCGGGCCGCACGGCCCGCCCAACGACTTACTTCACTCAGCGGCTCAACTACCCGCCATGCTGCACGCGGCGTGACCGTCCATTCAAGCCGCACCCACACCCAATGGCAACAAGCATCAACACTCCCGGATTCGGGATGGTGATGATGAAAGGCGCTCCACCCATGGATGGAACCTCGTTGAAACCAAGCGCGAACGTGTCCGGTGCTGCACGGATCACGATTTCATCCGGGCCTGAGTAGTCGGTCGGGACCCAGAGGACAAGCGTGACCAACCGCCCGGTCCCGAAGTGCCCTTCTGTCGCCAAACTGGACAACTGAAGATCGACCTGGTCAGTCGGTCTACTCGGGCCTCTCAGACTATCTGCACTGAGAATCGCGGGAAGGTTGTGCCAAGCCGGGACACTGTCATCAAACAGCGCGAGATCATCGCCCCGATTCGGGAAAGGGGCTGCCCATTCGTACGATGTGTACAGCAAACCGGGCGCGGAGAAAATCAGGTCCAGGACGACCGAGTCGTGTTGCGAGGCCACCCCGTCCGAAGTGAGAACGATGTCGAGTGAGAGCGAGTTTCCACGCCCGACGACAATCGCGGATTGTCCTCCGACAAGCGGGGTCACGATGTAACCCGCCATTGTGCTTGGCGCGAAGAAAAGTGTTATGCCCAGAGACCATCCACCCAGAGTTCGCGGCCAATACCGCATGGTCTTTCCTTCCTCCCGGCGAATCGATGTTCCAAAGTGCTATGAGGCGCACAGTGCAAGCCGGAACATCCCAGAATAACCAAACGGCTACGCCGTGTCAAGGTTTATTTTCGGGCTTTTGCTACCTGCACGAACTGGTTTCAGGCAGCGCTCAGATCGCCGACCCTGATCTTGATAAGTAAGGTGCTCATCGGAGTGTATCTTGAGGAGTCAAGGCACAATCACAGTCCACGACCCTAACTTTCCGTTAGGCGCGATGAGGGCCGCCGCCGCGGTTTGGGCCGATGGAAGATGAACTCCACCAGCGGCGGTCGGAATAGGCCTGTACGACCAGGAATCGTGAGTCTTCCATGCCGCCACCGCACGATAGGTGCCCGGCGGCGGGCTCCATTCGAGGATGGTCCGATCGGCATTGAATACAGCACGGACTTCCAACGCGGGCACGGACGCCTCACCGCACGAGGCGCACTCGGGCGGGATAGCAGGCTCGGCGTACGGCCCCGTACGCAGCGCATCGGCGATGCCCGCATAGTTCCGTTGCAGGGCCTTCATGCTGAAGTGGATCTCGCCGCCGGTTCCCTGTCGTGTCCGGATCGAAAGGATTTGATTCGTGATTTCGCTCGATGGCCATTTCCCATCCGCGGGGTCGCATTTGCTGGTGTACAACCCCGGATACACCGGGCGGCCGGCCGTGCTTTGCGAGAGCCACCAGTCCAGGAGCGGCTCGAAGGGCTGCTTTGGCGCCGACCGCCTCCAATAGAGTTGCGGCGATGCGTAGTCGAGCCACCCTTCTCTCATCCAGAGAGCCGCATCCGCGTACAGCCCCGCGAACGCGTTGAATCCCTCCACGCCCTCCGGGTGCCCCGGCTGCCAGATACCGAAGGGGCTGATGCCGACGCGGATGTGGGGTTTGATCCTCTTAACCTCTTCGTACAGGCGGCGCACGAAACGATTGATATTGTCTCGCCTCCAATCGGCGCGGCTCAGCGTGCCACCCCCCGCCATGTACTTCGCCCAGCTCGCATCGTCAGGAAAATCATGTCCTCGTTTGGGATATGGATAAAAGTAATCATCCATATGGATGCCGTCGATGTCATAGCGTGACACCACATCGAGCATGACCCGGATGGAATGATCCTGCGCATCCTGCTCGCCGGGGTCCATCCACCAGTAACGGTCGTACTCGTGAACCAGGTCCTTTCGAGCGTTGTTGATGTGCATCTTGGCATCGGGACCAGTCGCCTTGAAGTGTCGCGTGCGGAACGGGTTGAACCAGACATGGCACTCGATCGCCGCGGCGTGACACTCCGAGACCCACACTTCCAGCGGGTCGTACGCCGGGTCCGGACCCTTGCCCGACTGGCCGGATAGATACTCGCTCCACGGTTCAAGATCACTGACGTACATCGCATCCGCCGTCGGCCTGACCTGTACGATCAGCGCGTTCAAGTTGAGCGATGTCGCCGTGGAGATGATGTTCCGAAGTTCTTCCTGCTGTTTCGCGGCGGGCAGCCCTGGAGCGCTGGGCCAGTCAATATTGGCGACCGTAGCTACCCACGCGGCACGAAACTCCCGCGGTGGTGGGGGGGGCGGGACCTGCCGCGGCGCTTCCGTGGAACCGCCGACCGGCGGCGGCGTGTGCGTTGATTCGATCGGCGGGGTACTCGCGTTGGTTGGCGGGACCGCTTGCGACGGACCACGCCGGGAATCACACGATGGAATGCCCGCGAACAGAAAGAGGACAATGAAGAGGGAGTGAGTTTTCAACACGAATGAAACGCGCCCAGCCTGATCCGGTCAACCGTGCACAATCCGCTGGCCTCAATCCGGGCTGATCCAGTTGTGAAGAAGCCCCGAAGCGTCGGTGAACCTGCGAACGTTCGGGTTCCTATGTAGAGTCAGGCGGTTGGTGTCCCGGGAACGTTCCAGCGCGTTGCCTTCATTTAACATATACAGCCACGGTACTTCGTAGGGTGATCTCCACATCGACACTCGATTACGCGGTACGATAGGGTCATGTTAGGAATTTCTTGAACTATTTGCCCCCAAGGCCACCACACGCCGATACTCCCCACTGCATATGCCATCGCAAAGGATTGCTCGAAAAGCCCAGGATGGGCGTACCACTCGTTTGGCCCGCTTCTTCGGTTGCGTGGTCTTGATCGCGGCATGGCTTTTCGCCGTTGCCAGTTTGATCGGGTTTGACAGTGCAGACCCCCCCTCCCATATCGTCGCCCCGCAGAATGACCCGGTTGTCAACTGGTGCGGTCCACTGGGCGCGTTAGTCGCGTATTCCGCGTTCAAACTTCTCGGGTATGCCGCCTGGCTTCCGGCGGTGTGCATCACCATTGGTCTCTTTTCCGCGGCAGTCGGCCGCAGTGTTCAGCACGCACTTGTGCGATTCATCGGCCTGGTCATGCTTACCGGGGCCGTTGCGGGCTTGCAGAACTTGCTGATACCCAACTCCGGCCCCATGCCCGATTTGGCGGGCGGAATCGTCGGCACTGTGACTGTTTCAGAACTCTCGATGCGATTCGGCGGGTTGGGCACCGGGATTGTTCTCGCGGTCTTCGCCGTGGTCGGTGCGGTTGTAGCTATGGATGAATGGGTCATCGCGCTCTTCGGCTGGGTCTGGCGGGTCACGCGCGATCACGGCGTGCCCGCGGCCCAGGTGGCCGGGGCGGCTGCCGGGGGTGCAGCGGTGAATGCTGGCTCCGCCGCGGCTAAAGCCTCGGGGAACTTTCTGGCCGATTCGTTCCGTTCACTCTTCGCCGGTGTGTTGAACAGGAAGCAACGGTCCCCGCGCCAGACCGATCTGGATGATGAAACCCTCTCCCCTACTCGAACGGGACGCAGGGCCGCAGCCAAAGCCGACAAACTGGCCAGGGCCAAGGTGGTCGATATCGAGGATCCGGATATCCCTGTCGGTGTGGCGGTGAACGACAACGAGTCGCCGGAACAGCCGTCGCTCGATGAATCAAAGGAGGATGTGGCCGATACCGTCAAGCCGAAGCGAAGGATACAAACCGAGAAAGGCAACCCACTCAACACTGGTGATTCACCATCCGCGGACTCGTCAACTCCCCGTGCTGAGCCGGAGGACGTGGAAGAGGATTCCGCCGCCGATGCGCCCCAGGTCTTCGACACAGAGGCGCTCAGGGCGAAGATGGCGAAACTGCCGATCATCTTCGGCCAAGAGCACAAGCGCATCGCCACCGATGCGGATCTGGCCGCCATGCAGTCCGAGGGGACCGGCGGGGAAGAGGATACAAGTAAACCGTACCGATTCCCGGGTCTTGACTTGCTGGAGGCACCGGAGGAGAACTTCTCCGACACCCTCAAGACGCACGTTGAAACCCAGGGCGCAGCCCTCATGGCTGCGTTGCAGGAGTACCGAATCGAGGGCCGAGTGGTCGATGCCGAGTCCGGCCCGGCGGTCACGATGTACAACATCAAACTCGCCCCGGGCACCAAGGTGGCCCAACTCCAAACGGTTCAGAGCGACATCGCCCGTTCACTCCGCGCAGTGAATATCCGCATCGTGGCGAATATAGCCGGCCGGGACACCATCGGAATCGAGGTGCCCAATACCACCCGAGAGAAAGTGCGACTCAAGGAGTTGATGGGGCACACCGAGGTCTACACGAAGATGCGCCTGCCCATGTTCCTGGGAAAGGATGCCGGCGGGGCCCCGCTCATCCATGACCTGGCAAAGATGCCTCACATGCTCATCGCCGGCACCACCGGCAGCGGCAAGAGCGTGTGCATGAACACCATCATCATGGGCTTTCTCTACACCAAGCGGCCCGGAGAACTCAAACTCATCCTCGTTGACCCCAAGATGGTCGAGATGAGCCAGTTCAAGGACATCCCGCACCTCATGTGCCCGGTCGTGACCGAAATGCCAAAGGCCGCGGCGATCCTGGAGTGGGCCTGCAACAAGATGGAAGAGCGGTACGCGACGCTGCAAGAAGCCGGCTGCCGCGACATCGGGGCCTACAACGAACTCTCGTGGGAGGAACTCAAGGAGCGGTTGAATCCCGGAAGCCCCGAGGAGGAAGCCCGCATCCCACGGAAACTGCCCTACATCGTGATCGTGATCGATGAACTGGCGGACCTGATGATGACCAACCGCGAGGTGGAAGGCTCGATCATCCGCATCGCCCAGAAGGCACGCGCCGTCGGCATCCACCTCATCCTCGCGACCCAGCGACCACAGCGCGAAGTCGTCACCGGACTCATCAAGGCCAACATGCCCGCCCGGATGACCTTCAAGGTCTCCAGCGGCATGGACAGCCGCATCGTCCTCGATCAGAAGGGCGGCGAGCTGCTCCTGGGTCAGGGCGACATGCTCTTCCTCACGCCCTCCTCCTCGCAGATCATGCGGGCGCAGGGGACGCTCGTGGACGACCGCGAGATCCGCCGGGTGGTGAAGTTCATGAAGGAAGTCGCGGCCCCGAGTTTCGAGCGCAGCCTCATGCAGATCCGCGCCATCGACACGGATCAGCAGCGGCTCGAGGACAGCATGAATAACTCCTCCGCCAGCCTCGAGGCGGCCAAGGAAGACCCGATGTTCAACCGCGCGGTGGAGATCGTTCTGGAGTCCAAACGGGGCAGCGTTTCATTGCTCCAACGTCGGCTGGCGATCGGCTACACGCGGGCCAGCCGACTGGTGGACCTCATGGGCATCGCCGGGATCATCTCAGACCACAAGGGGAGTGTCGCCCGCGATGTGCTCATCACGCTCGAAGAGTGGCATGCTATGCGGGCCTTGATGGAAGAGCAGGCCAAGGCCCAGGGCATCACGCTGCCTTCCGAGGATTCTCAGCCCGCTCAGGGAGATCTATTCACCGAGGGGTCAGCCAAGGGTGATCCGCGTTCCGCAGAAGGACCAGAGGATGACGATGCGGATCCCGCGTGCGGCGAAGAATCCGACAACGACAACAAACCCCCCTTCGATCCGACATGATGCCGCCGATCACTCCTGTTTCGCCCAGGTATCTTTGAGTGTGACCGCGCGGTTGAAGATCAGTGCCCCGGGGCGAGAGTCTGAGTCTACGCAGAAATAGCCCAGCCGCTCGAACTGAAACGTGTCACCCGGTCTGGCCGTGGTCAACGCCGGATCGATCAGGGCCGAGATCGTTTCCAGTGAACCGGGGTTCAGGTCATCGAGTTGATTCCCCGTCTTCTTCCCAGGCTCGGCTTCCCGGAAGAGCCGTTCGAAGAGTCTCACCGTCCCGTTCGCCGCGTGGTCAGCGCTGATCCAGTGCAGCGTGCCCTTCACCTTTCGCGTGGGCTTTCCGTCGGGTCCGTGCGGGGCATCACCGCCGCGCGTCGCTGGGTCGTACGTAGCCCGAACTTCCGTCACATGGCCCGCCGCGTCTTTGACGACCCCGGTGCAGGTGATGAAATAAGCCCATCGCAGGCGCACTTCCTGTCCGGGACAAAGACGAAAGAACTTCTTGGGAGGGTTCTCAGCGAAGTCCTCGCGTTCGATGTACAGCGTGCCGGTGAACGGCACTTTCCGGGTGCCCGCGCCGGGGTCCTCGGGGTTCACGACGAAATCGAGCATGTCCACCTTGCCCGCGGGCCAGTTCTCGATCACGACCTTGAGGGGCCGCAGAACGCACATCGCACGCGGGGCCGACTTGTTGAGATCATCCCGCAGCGCGTTCTCGAGCCGACCCACATCGATCATGCTCTCCTGCGTCGTCACGCCGATATCCTCGCAGAACGTCCGGATCGCACCCGCGGTATACCCCCGTCGCCGCAGCCCGCGGATCGTGGGCATGCGGGGGTCATCCCACCCGGTCACCCGGCCTTCCTTGACCAACGCCAACAGAAACCGCTTGCTCATCACGGTGTACGTCAGGTTGAGCCGCGCGAACTCAATCTGCTGCGGATGATGGATCCTCGGACCCCACGGCGAACCGGGACCGCGACCTTCGTTGATCGAGTCGATGAACCAGTCGTAGAGCGGGCGGTTGTTGCGGAACTCCAGCGTGCAGATCGAGTGCGTGATCCCCTCCAGGCTGTCTTCGATCCCGTGGGCCCAGTCGTACATCGGGTAGATGCACCACGAGGTTCCCGTGTTGTGGTGGGACTCGTGAAGAATTCGGTACATCACCGGATCGCGCAGAACGAAGTTCGGGCTGCTCAGGTCGATCCTGGCCCGAAGAGTCCGCGACCCGTTGGGATGATCGCCCCGACGCATTTCGTGAAGCAGCTTCAGGCTCTCCTCGGCAGGGCGGTCGCGAAAGGGGCTGGTCGCGGTTACGCCGATGCTGCCGCGGCGTTTGGCAACCTCCTCCGCCGACAGGTCACAGACGTAGGCTTTTCCCTTCTTGACCAGCTCCACCGCGTAAGAGAACATAGTTTCGAAATAGTCGCTGGCCCAGAAAACGCCCCCGAAGCGAAAGCCCGCGTGATCGTCGGTCAGCCAGCGCACATCCTCGATGATCGCATCGACATACTCCTGCTCTTCCTTGGCCGGGTTGGTGTCGTCAAACCGAAGGTTGAAAGCCCCATGAAACTGCCGCGCCAGCCCGCTGTTCAGGCAGATGCTCTTGGCGTGCCCGATGTGCAGGTACCCGTTCGGCTCGGGCGGAAAACGCGTGTGAACTTTGGGCACCCCTTCATCGTTCACGCCCCATTTCAGCGCCGCGTTGTCGGCGTCGATGATCTGCTCGATGAAGTGGCGGTGGGGGGCGTTCGGTGGCGTGTGTTCAGTCGGAGAATCGGGCATGGCCACGATTGTAACGTCGGCCAGTTGCGGAATCGCCGCACCCGCCGCCTAAACTTGGCCCCCATGCCCGAAACCAAGCCCGTCGTCAGCAGTTCCCGCCGCGGCGTCGCTCACCGCTGGAACCAGACCCTGATCCCCACCACCCGCGAAGCTCCCAACGACGCCGAGGTGCCCAGCCATGTTCTCCTGCACCGGGCCGGGTTCATCCGCCAGGTCGGCGCCGGCATTTACGACTACCTTCCTCTTGGCCTGCGCGTCATCAACCGCATCGCATCGATCGTTCGCGAGGAGATGGACGCCGCGGGAGCCTGCGAAATGCTCATGCCGGCCCTCGAGCCCTTCGAGTTGTTCGAGGGCACCAGGCGTGATGAGGCCTACGGCGACAATCTCTTCCGCCTCAAGGACCGAAAGGGCCGCCTCAACGCCCTGGCCCCGACCCACGAAGAGGTCATCACCCAACTCATGATCGGCGCGGTCTCCAGTTACTCGCAACTACCCCTGAACATCTACCAGATACAGACCAAGTTCCGCGATGAAGCCCGCCCCCGCGCCGGCCTGCTCCGCTGCCGCGAGTTTCTCATGAAGGACGCCTACTCCTTCCACATGTCGGTGGAAGGCCCGGGCGGGCTGAACGAAACCTACGACGCGATGTACCGCGCCTATACCAATATCTTCACACGCTGCGGACTCGATTTCACCGCCGTCGAAGCCGAGAGCGGCCCCATCGGCGGTTCAGCCAGTCATGAGTTCATGGTGAACTGTGCCAGCGGCGAGGACACCATCCTCAAGTGCCCGGCCACCGGGTACGCCGCGAACGTGGAGAAGTGCGAGATCGGCCACCGCCCGCACGACCTCGGCGGCGCTCCCACCGGAGAACTCACAGAAGTCCACACGCCCAACCTGCCCGGCATCGACGAAGTCGGCAAGTTCATGGGCGTCAAGGTGCCTCGTCTCCTGAAGACGATTGTGTTCAAGTCCCTCGTTGGTTCTTCGGCCCTCCCCGGCACACCAACCTGGGTCCTTGCCGTGGTTCGTGGCGATCACGAAGTCAATGAGGGTAAGGTCAAAACGCTCGCGGGCGTGCCGGTCAACATGGCCCCCGAAGCCGAAGCCCGCGCGGCGGGATTCGCCATCGGCTACGTCTCACCCCGGGCAGTGAACGCCGTTCCCGGAACGATCCTACTTATCGACGCGGATGCCGCCCAGGGCGGTTTCTGGGCGACCGGTGCAGACAAGCCCGACCAACACGTGAAGCATTTCAACTGGAAGCGGGATGTCGGCGAGGTCCTCGGCAACCCCGATAAGGTCCGCATCGGTGATGTGCGCAACGCAGTCGAGGGAGACCCATCACCGCGCGCAGACGGGCAGAAACTCGTTACAGGCCGCGGCATCGAAGTGGGACATATCTTCAAACTCGGCACCAAGTATTCCGAGGCGATGGGCCTCTCCATCCTCAACTCCCAGCAGACCAAGCAGGTGGTCATCATGGGCTGCTACGGCATCGGTGTCAGCCGCACCATGGCCGCGTGTGTCGAGATGAGCCACGACGACAACGGCATCATCTGGCCGGCCGCCATCGCGCCGTACCACGTCCACCTGACGCTCATGAAGCCCGAGGATGACAAGCAGCAACGCGCCGCCGCGACCATCGCGGACCAACTGACCGCCGCGGGCATCGATGTTCTGATCGACGACCGCCCCGAGCGAGCCGGGGTCAAGTTCAAGGATGCCGATCTGGTAGGCATCCCGTTCCGAATCACCATCGGAGAAAAAGCCCTGGAACAGGGAGCTGTCGAGTTCAAGGCCCGCCGGGATTCTGGCAAAGGCGAGGTGGTCGCCCAGACCGACATCGTGCGGTCGTGCCTCGCCTCGATCAACGGCTGAGTTCAGTTACGCCGCGATCCGGGGCTTTGTTTCTCGGGCTTCTGGCTCCGCAGCCGCCGCGGGGCGCAGCCGTTCGTGGCGTATCCTGGCTACTTGAGTCTTCAGGTCGTGCACCGCCATCGCATGCTGAGTTGCCTGGGCGCCAAGCCGAAGCAGTTGCAGCACCCCCCAGACTGAAAGTGAAGCCAGGCCGATCGTCAGCATGTCCCGCCATTCTTGCACGCTGGTGAATCGGATGCTGAACCCTCCGCCTTGAGCGGCGGTAGAATCCACGTGATCGAACCTCATTTTCTGGGACCAGTCACCGTGGGATACAGCAACATGCGCAGGAAAGCGCCGCGGATACTTCTGATGTGGGCGTGCGCGTTGACCGCCGCCACGGGCTGGACGCAGGACTCGGACCCATCCCAGTCACCGCCCCCGGCGGTCGAGCCCGCCCCAGCGGCTCCGTCCCTGATCCGTTCCGAGGTCAACGTGACGATCGAACGAATCGGGGTCGGCAATCAAGTCCGCCGCGGCGAGTGGGCGGGTTTTCGGGTGGGCATCATCGATTCGACGGATCGCCCCAGAGACCTGATCGTGCAACTGGAAGTCAGTGATGCCGACGGCGACTCCCCGATCTACCAGCAGAAAATAACGGCCAATCCGGGCGTAAGCCAGTCGGTCTGGTTGTACGCACGCGTTCCATTCAACTTTGATGAATCAAACGAGCGTGACCTGGTTGTCAGTGTTCGTCTCGCGGTGGAGTCGGGAGATAGCGGCGAGCCCGGTGCGCCCGGTGCAAGGCCGGGCAGGCTGGTCGGTCGAGAAAAGATCAGGCCCAGAAAGTCGGCGATCTTCCCCGCCCAGATCGGCATGATCGGCGTCTTCGGACAGCGCGCCCTCGGTCTGGGGGCATACGCCGCGAGAGCCGGAGCCGGTGAAGTCTTTCATGAAAGAGTCAACGAGGTGACCGAGCGGATCACGGGACTCTCCGCCGACGAAATACCCGACCGCTGGCTCGGCCTTGTGCCCTACCAGTCTCTGATCTGGGCGGAGGGGGACCCCTCACGACTCCGTGGCGAGCGTGCCACCGCCGTGCGTGATTGGGTCCTGCGAGGCGGGCACCTGGTGGTCATCCTGCCCCCGGTGGGACAGACCTTTACCAACCCGGCATCCAACGAGTTGCACGACATCATGCCCGCGGTGCTCGTCACCACGCGGGAGCGTGTCGAGTTCGAGCCGTACCGCCCCTTGTTGACGCTCAGCGACAGCAAACTCTTCCCCAGGACTTCGACCGTTCAGTCATTCAAGCCCAGACCAGACGCCATCCTGAGTGAGGCGGCCCGCATTCTCAACGGCCCGGACAACGAGTGCGTGGTGGTGAGACGGCTCGTCGGCGCTGGTGCCGTCACCATGATCGGCCTCGACCTGAATCAGACAGCCCTCTCCCAGGGCGACCTCATCGATCCGGAGGTCTTCTGGCATCGCGTGCTCGGCCGCCGCGGCCAGGTCATCGATTACACCAGGAACTCCGCGAACCCGGGCGGAGGACAGACATTCGCAGGGTCGAATCAGCACTTCCTGATCGATGGTGATGTGTCGAATCACATCGCCATGTCCGGCAAGTCCGCCGCCGGTGTGCTCGCGGGTTTGATCGTCTTTGCTGTTTACTGGGGAATCGCCGGTCCCTTCGGTTTCGCGGTGCTGCGAAAGCGTGGTCAGTCGCATCATTCGTGGGTCTTCTTTGTTGCCTCCGCGGCCGCATTTACGGCGCTCGCGTGGGGCGGCACAACCATGCTGCGACCGAAAAGGGTGGAGGCCACGCACTTTACACTATTGGATCATGTCTTCGGTCAGTCCTTTCAGCGAGCCCGCATGTGGGCCAGTGTGCTGATCCCCTCGTACGGCGAGTCCACGCTGGCCATAGGCAAGGCGGAGTCGGGCGGGGCATCCCGGCGAGGCTCTTTCAGCGCTGTCGCGTCGTGGGATCCGCCGGAGACCGCGGGCGGAGCCAACTTCGGCGGGTTTCCCGACGCCAGAGGCTATCCCGTGGATGCTCGCGATCCCAGCGCCATTACCGTCCCGACTCGTTCCACCGTCAAGCAGATTCAGGCGGATTGGGCGGGCGGGCCGGTCTGGGAGATGCCCATCCCGGTCTCCTCGGACGGCGATGTGGGAAGGGGAAGGATCACCCTCCGCGCACAGACGTGGGAAGCATTGCAAACACCTCTTGTCACCGGTTCATTGGCCCACCAACTCCCGGGGCCATTGCGAGATGTCGTTGTCATGGTCGTGGTCCGCCAGCAACCGCTCGCCGCTGCACGACCTCGCCCGCAAGCCAACACCCCCGCCAATCTCCTCTTCGAGGCCTATGCCTTTGAAGTGACCGGCGAGTGGACGCCGGGGACGCCGCTTGTCCTCGACGAGGTCGCCAAGCCGCTGACCACGCTCGCCGAAAGAGCCAGGTTCCGCGCTGCAACGTTCTTCGAGCGCCTTGTGCCCAAGTCCGGAACAGGATTCGGTTCCATGCGGGATGCAAACCAGTTGCGCAGCCCGTCCGACATGGTTTCGACGCTCGCATTTTTTCCCCTGCTCCCGCAGCCGGATCGTGCCAACGCAGGCCTCAACCATTACATCCCCCTCCGCGCTGCGACGCACGGGTGGGACCTGGGAATGTGGTTCACGCAGCCCTGTCTCATCATCGTGGGCCGTCTGGGTGGTGGCCGAGATGGTCTACCCACTCCGGTTCCGCTGACGGTTGATGGAGAGCCAGTTCCGACTTCGGGGCAGACCATCGTGCGGTGGGTGTATCCACTCCCGGATGATCCTCCGGCGTTCCCGTCGGATGGGTCCGGGCCGGCCAGTCCGGAGGTGAGTCCGTCGGACGGAGAACCCCGACCACGCTGAGACCGGCGCACTCTGAAGTGCTCCGGCATCGCGCACCGCCGTACGCTCGCCTTTCCCGTGTCGCAAAGAGCCTCTCCGCTCCCGTTCCAACCCGCAGGAGTTCCCGCCCGTGCCGATGATCGAGACCATCAACCTGACCAAACGCTACGGTGATCTGGTCGCCCTCAACAACTTGAACCTCACGATCAACGAGGGCGACTGCTTCGGGTTCATCGGCCCAAACGGCGCGGGCAAGACCACCACTATCAAGATCCTGGCCACGCTCCTCAAGCCCAGCAGCGGACAGGCGAACATCGCCGGCCTGACCGTCGGCTACCAGAACCGCAGCATCCGTCCTCTAATCGGCTACGTGCCCGATTTCATGGGTGCCTACGAGGACATGGTCGTGACCGAGTACCTCGAGTTTTTCGCCGCCGCCTACAACATCCACGGATCCCAGCGACGCAAGGTTGTCTCCGATGTGCTCGAACTGACCGACCTGGGGTACAAGGCCACAGCGGAGGTGAACAGTCTGTCAAGAGGCATGCAGCAACGGCTGGCCGTGGCCCGCGTTCTGCTCCACGATCCTCGCGTCCTCCTGATGGACGAGCCCGCCAGCGGTCTGGACCCGCGAGCCCGCATCGAAATGCGCGAACTCCTCAAGGAACTGCGAAGAATGGGCAAGACGATCCTGATCTCCAGCCACATCCTCCCGGAACTCGCGGAACTCTGCAACGTCGTCGGCATCATCGAACGCGGCAGCCTTCTCTTCAACGGCACGGTCGAGGAAGCGCTCAAGCGGGCCAAAGTCGGATACGTCCTGCACGTGAGTGTCTTGGACCGAATCGAAGAAGCCGGAAAACTCCTCACCAAACTATCGGGGGTGAAAAAAGTCGCCCTCGCGAACGAGGACAAACCCGATGGCAAAGTCGGCAAAGTGCTCCACGTCACGTACGACGAGGCCGCCGGATCATCGGCCACCGATATCCCCAACGTGCTGGTCAACAACGGATTCCGAGTGACCAAGTTCACCGAGGAGCCGGTCAACCTCGAAACAGCGTTCATGCGGCTCACCAAGGGGCTGGTTCAGTAGCGTAGCGTCTGGATCCTCGACTGGAACAGCGCTTTCAGGTCACATTTCATCAATACGCCCCGCTCAAAGAATCTGTGAAGATTATTGCTAATTGATCTTGCATCGGGCCTGTAACTTGTTATTCTGGTGAAAGTGGGCGGTCTTCCCCGCCCGCACACCGTGGCGGTGTTGCCACGCGCTTCGTGGAAGAGAGGAACCAAACACATGAGAAATCGCCAGTTGATCGCGTACATCGCGGCCGCCGTCTTGTGTACGTCGGGCGCGTTCGCCCAGTCCACACTCGAACACCCTGTCGGGCAACGCCTTCCGTATTTCTACGACTCTGGTTCGAACGACAACCCCGCCGCAAAGCTCATCCCGATCGATGTCTTTGAAGTTCACATGCCCAACGCGGCCTGGATCCGCGTTCACTTCGATGTCGCCTCGCTCCCACCCGGGAGTTATGCGCAACTGACATCCGTGCGAGACGGCGAGACCCAGCGACTCGATGCGGCCGCCATGGCGATGTGGAGCAACGGCTCGGCCTATTTCAACGGCGATACCGTGGTCGTCGAACTCTTCGCCGGCCCCGGAACCGTCGGCAACCGCCTCAACGTCAAGTCCATCGAGGCCGAGTTTAATGCCCAGCCTGTCGGCGACCCCGGCATTTGCGGCATCTGCGGCACCGATGACCGCGTCCAGACCAACATGCTCTGGTCCGGGCGCATCATGCCCGTGGGGTGCACGGGCAGTGTGTACTGCCAGGGCAACGGCATGGTTTCCGCCGGTCACTGTTTCACCGGCGGCAACGCTCAGGTCATGCACTTCAACGTGCCCAACTCGACCTCCGGGTGCGCCACGGTAGCCCCGCCCGTCGATGACCAGTTCCCCATCCTCCCCGGTGCCCAGTTCGTCAACGGCGGCCCGGGCAACGACTGGGCGGCCTATCAGGTCGGAACAAACGGCCTCGGCCAGACCCCCTTCGTTCGTTACGGACAGTTCCGCCCGCTCGCGGCCGCCCCCGCGGCCAACGGCGCAGCGACCAACATGTGGGGCTACGGGCTTGATACCAACTGTGTCCGCAGCCAGACGCAGCAACTGAGTTCCGGCAACATCACGGCGCTTTACTCGAACGCCTACGAGATGAACAACGATGTCCGAGGCGGCAACTCCGGCTCGGGGTTCCTCAACGCGAACAACGAAATCATCGGCATCGTGACCCACTGCCGGGTCGGATGCCCGAACGTCTCCCAGCGGATCGACCTGCCCGCGTTTGTCGCGGCCCGGGCCGCGGTCGGGTGTGCGCCCCCATCGACGCCGGCCAACGATAACTGCCCCAACGCCGCGGTCATCGGGCTGGGAACGGTCAACGGCAGCACGGTGACGGCGACAGTTGATGGAACAGCCCCTTGCGGAAGTTCATCAACCACGGCGGACATCTGGTACCGCTTCACACCGAACTGCGGTGGAACGTACCGTTTCGCAACCTGCGGCGCCGGCACCAACTACGACACGGTGCTTTCAATCCACGACGGGTGCCCGACAACAGGTGCTTCCCTCGCTTGCAACGACGACGCGTGCACAAACGGTTCAGGGGCATTCCGAGCTTCTCAGATTGACCTCGCGCTCACAGCAGGAACTCCGTACTGGATCCGTGTCAGCGGATTCAACGGTCTCCGCGGGGCATTCGCATTGACCGTTTCGGCGGTGACGCTCAATGCTCCGCCCGCCAATGACGCCTGCGCTGCGGCCACATCCATCGGCCTCGGTGCCACCAACGGCTCCACCTACTGCGCCACGACCGACGGTTCCACCAACTGCGGCTTCCAGGTCGCCAACGACGTGTGGTACAGCTTCACGCCCTCATGCGCCGGCACCTACACCTTCGACACCTGCGCCGATGCGAACTTCGACACCGTGGTCTCCGTCCACAGCGGCTGCCCCGGCACGACGGGGAACCAACTCGGGTGCAACGATGATGCCTGCGCAGGGCTTCGCTCACGCGTCAGTGTGAACCTCGCCGCGGGCACGACCTACCTCATCCGCGTCGGAGGCTACTTTGGAGCCTACGGAAACTTCACCCTGACGGTCACCCGCGGGGCGGACACGTTCCCCGCGAACGACGCCTGTGAGAACGCTACGCCGGTCGGCTTGGGAACCGTCAACGGCAGCACCATCTGCGCCACCAACGACGGCTCGGCCAACTGCGCCGCCTCCGCGGCATCGCCCGATGTCTGGTACGTCTTTGTCCCCGATTGCACGGCCTTCTACGAGTTCAACACACTCGGAAACTCGAACTACGACACCGCGCTCTCCGTGCACACCGGCTGCCCCGGCACCATCGCCAACCAGATCGCCTGCGATGATGATTCCGCCGGTGGGTTGCTGTCTCGCATCGTTGTTCAACTCACCGCGGGAACCCGCTACTACGTCCGTGTCAACGGATTCTTCAACCGCACCGGCAACTTCCAGCTCAATATCGGCAACCTGCCCAACAACGACTGCGCTCGCCCGATCCAGGTCTTCGACGGCACCGTGGGCTTCAGCAACCGTGGCGCAACCACCGACGGCGTGCCTGATGGTCTCTGCACCGATGTGGCATCCAATCAACAGGTAAACCAGGACGTCTGGTTCTTCTACTATGCCACATGTGACGGCGTCGTCCGCGTGGACACGTGCGGGTCCTCTTTCGACACCAAACTCGCCGTCTACAGCAACTACAACTGCCCCACGAACGCGGCCCCGCTCGGCTGCAACGATGATTCGTGCGGACTGCAGTCCGCAGTGACGTTCAACGCCACCGCGGGCTCCTTCTACCAGATCCGCGTCGGTGGGTACTTGACACGCACCGGGTGCGGCGTCCTCAACATCGCCTGCACGCCCGGCGAAGGCTGCCCCGGTTGCGCGGCGGACTTCAACCAGGACGGCGGCATCGACGGTGCCGACGTCGGCGCGTTCTACGACGTGTGGGAGGCCGGCGAGTCCTGCGGCGATGTCAACCAGGACGGCGGCATCGACGGTGCCGATGTGGACTACTTCTTCAGCGTCTGGGAGCAAGGCGGTTGCTGATCCACAGCCAACCCTGCTGTTGACCTGATCGTTCGTTTCGAGACCCCGGCGACAACGCCGGGGTCTTTTCATGCGCTAACACCGCGAAGTATGAGTTGATGAGGTGCAGAGCCGCGGCACCAGCCTGCCCTGTCCGGCAACCCCGGTGACCCGCCCCTGTTCGACCATCACGGCTCCACGAACCGAGACATACGAAGCCCGTCCCTTCACCTCCCACCCTTCGAATGCGCTGTAATCTGTCGCCATGTGGTGAGTCTTGGCCGAGATCGTCCCCCGGTAGGTCGGGTCATACACCACCAGGTCCGCGTCCGCTCCCGGCGAGATCACGCCCTTTCCCTTGAGGCCGAAGATCCTCGCCGCGGCGGTGCTCGCAGCCTTCACAAATGTGTGCAGATCGATCCGTCCTGTGCAGACGCCGTGGGTGTAGAGAAGATCAACCCGGTTCTCCACGCTGGGAATCCCGTTGGGTATCTTGGTGAAGTCACCCTTCCCCATGGACTTCTGGCTCTCAAAGTCAAAGGGCGCGTGGTCCGTCGCCACCGTGCTGATGTTGCCCGCCCGCAGCGAATCCCACATCGGTGCCTGTTGCGCGGCATCCCTCAGCGGAGGGGACATCACGTATTTGGCCCCCTCGAACCCGGCTTTGCGTGCGAACGACTCGTCCAGGATCAGGTGTGGAAGCACCACCTCGATCCACCCGTTCACCCCCCGCGAGAAGCCCCGCACCGCTTCCGCAACCGCCTCCCGGCATGACGTGTGCACGATGTAGACGCTCGCTCCGGTGAGCTCCGCGAACGTCATCAGGTGCTGCACCCCCTCGGCCTCGACCCGAACCGGGCGGCTGGTCTCGTGATACTCCGGCCCGGTGTGTCCCGCCGCGATCAACTCGGCCTGCCGCTCCGCCACCAGCGTTTCATTCTCGCAGTGCGCGGTGACGACCACCCCGAGTTCCTTCGCCAGCCGAAGCGTGCGGTACAACTCCCGATCATCCACCCCCAGCGCGCCCTTGTACGCGAGGAAGACCTTGAACGAGGTAATCCCGCGCCCGACAATCTCACGCAACTGCCTCTCGGCGAGGTCATCGAAACGGGTCACGCCCATGTGGAAGGAGTAGTCACACGAGGCAACCCCCCGCGCTTTGCTCAGCCAGGTCTCGAACGCCGCGAGCGGCTCTTCCGCTTTGCCGGGGCAGATCATCTCGATGAGCGTGGTCGTCCCGCCCGCCAGCGCGGCACGCGATGCAGTCTCCCACGTGTCCTTCGCGTACGTGCCCATGAAGGGCAGATAGACGTGGACATGCGGGTCGATGAAGCCGGGAAAGACAAAGTGCCCGGCCGCGTCGATCACCCTCACCCCCGATGGCAGTCCGCCCGGGTTGATGCCCCGCTCGATCCGCGTGATCGTCTCCCCTTCACAATAAATATCCGCGTGATAGTCGTCGGTGGCGGTGACGATGCGTCCGTTCTTGATAAGCAGCGGCATGGAAGAACCTCGTGATGCAACCCGCTCGAAGGCACGGGCCGCGGGCGGCACAGCCCGCATCAGCCCGGAGCCTCCGGGGGTGCCACAATACGCCGCTCATGCCTACCACCGATGCAAACGGCCTTCCCCGTCTCCCCGGCCGGATGGTCCTGCGCACCGATCCAGACCGAGCGATCGATGCCCTCCTCGCCGACCTCTTCATCCACGCCAACAACTGCGTCCGCGCCTTCGGGGATTTTCACCTCGCCGTCTCGGCCACCCCGGCCTCCGAGCCGGCCCTCATGCGTCTGATGTACGACCCGCCCTACCGCGAGTTCCCCTGGAAGCGCACACGCCTCTGGATGGTGGATGAACTCGACCTGCCCGCCGAGCACCCCGACCTCAGAGGGCCGAGGCTGGCCGAGACACTCGTCGCCCTCTCGGGCCTGCCCGAGTCTCAGTTCCATCCGATCGAGTACGCCGACACGGTTGAAGCATACAGACGGCTGCTCGGTGAACACCTCGGCTGGCGCGAAAAAGGACACGACCGACTCGACTTTGTGTTCCTGACCGTCGAGCCGGATGGTGAACTGTCGGGGGTGGGTGAATCTCCCGTGCCCCGTGTGGTGATCCCGCCGGAGTTCATCCGCAGCGCCAGATTTGTGGCGGTGTTCGCCCCCGGGCCGGATGTCAACTCCGCGGTCGCGGGTCTCGCCGCACGCGCCCGAGATGGGACACTCGGTCTTGCACCCGTGGGCGGCGAACTCGCCTGGTACGTCGCGGTCGATCCGCTCAAGGGAGAAGAATGAAAGGTCGCTCCGTGAGTCTTTCGTACACCGTTATCGCGTGTCTGCCTGACGAACAGATGTGCGATGAGTACGTGCGCTGGCTCGTGAACGGCCATATTGATGCGGTCGTCGCTGGCGGCGCGATCCGTGCCGAGGTTGTGCGGATCGTTGATCCCCTCCGCCCGTTCCGGGTCGAATCCCGATACGAGTTCCCGGATCGTGATGCCTTCGACCATTACGTGCAGCAGACCGCGCCCGCGCTGCGGACCGATGGCATTCGTCGATTCCCACCCGAGTCCGGCGTGACGTTCGAGCGAAGGGTGGGCGAGTTCGTGGGCCGCGCATCATCCGGGTCGTGAGACCCCCCGATGCTCATACAATCATCCGATGCTCCGCATCGGTCCAGTTCAACTCGCCACCAACCTTCTCCTCGCGCCCATCGCGGGCTACTGCGATCTTGCCTTCCGAACCATCTGCCGCGAGTTCGGCGGCGTCGGGCTGGCCTGCACCGACCTTCTCAGCCCCCAGGGCCTGCTCCGCGGCACGGCGACCAGCCTCGATCTCGCAAAGACGAACGACTTCGATAAGCCCGTGGGCATGCAGTTGTACGGGAGCGATCCCGAGATCATGGCCGCGGGTGCACGCTGGGCCGTCGAGCACGGGGCCACCGTCGTAGACATCAACATGGGCTGCCCTGTTGACAAAGTCACCAAGAAAGACGGCGGGAGCAAACTGCTCACCGACCTTTCACGCGCAGTCAGCATCGCGCAGCGCGTGGTAAACGAACTCGAGCGTTGCCCCCTCGACTGCGCCGAGTGGATGCGCCGGATCGGCTCGGGAGGTGTTCCCCCAAAGTCCGGGCCTGTCCCGTTGACGTGCAAAATGCGACTCTGCTGGCACACCGCGGACTACGAATCGGGCAACGCCTGCTCGCCTCACCTGGCCCGCATGCTCGCCGATGTCGGCGTCGCCGCGGTCACCGTGCACGGCCGCACCACCGAGATGAAGTTCAGCGGCGAGGTATCGCGTCCGGGCATCGCCCGCGTCGTTGATGCAATAGGGGGGCGAATCCCCGTGATCGGCAACGGGGATGTCCGCGAACCGGCCGATGCAGTTCGCATGTTCCGAGAGACAGGATGCGATGGCGTCATGATCGGCCGCGGAGCACTCTCCACGCCCTGGCTCTTCCGCGATTGCTGGGAGGTTCTTTCCGGCAACCCCTGCCCCGCACCGCCGACAATCCATGAGCAGGTCGCCATGATCCGAAGATTCTTCGACCTCATGCGTACCTACCGAGACGACCACTACGCACTCTTTCAGATCAACCGCCGCGTCAGTTGGTTCGCCAAACCACTGCAACGCCGTCTCGATGACGGCAAGATGGAGGGCATCAAGCCCTTCAAGGAAGCCGTACGCAACGCACGAACACCCTCGGCTGTCTACGAGGCGCTCGACCGGTTCGACTCGGGCGGGCTTCGTGGCGGGTTCGGAGCTTGGGAAGCGGAAAGCGCCGCGGCCTGATAATCCAGATAGGCGGGATTTCGGGCGCTTCTCGCAAGGATTCGAGCGTGATCGGCTTGCTCCCGGCTCAACCGCTGTCATACTTAGGACATGAACGGTCTGACGGCCGCATTGGTGTTATCGGCGTGTGTCGCGGCGGCCACAGGGCAGCCCGCGGTCGTGAACCGCGAGGCCATTCGCCCCTTCTTTGAAAAGCTGGTCAGCGGTCGCGCCGATGTTGTCTGCATCGGCGACTCAAACCATCTGCAGATCGGCCTCGGGTGGGACTACGGCTGGCACCTCGCGCTCGGCCGTCGCTACGGGATGTACGCCACGGGGTTGGCCTCGCTCGGCGAGGGAGAAGGCTACGGAGCCGGGGTGGGGCATGGTTTCGCTTCGTACTCGACCCGGAGCAGCGGCCAGTTCGACTACAGCGGAGCGCCAATAGATCTTCATTCGTTCCTGAACAACCCGCCGAGTCTGCTGGGCCCGCTCAACTACGTGTACGTGCCCGAAGGGCGCGTCGTCCCAGGCGGTGTTCTGTGCGGAGTATCTCATTCTCCGATCTGCGCGGTCAGCGTCAACAACCCGCTCCGATATCACTTTACATACGGTCTCTTCGCCGGTTCGGGTCTCGGCTCATTCCGTCCGTATTTGCGTCGGGATTCGGCCCCGTTTACCACGCTCGTTGAAGGGCCGATGTTCACGACACGGGAATCAAGTTCGGGCGGACCGCGAGTTGTGTCGGGCTCGATCGACCTGGACCGAGGCCGCCGGAGTTACCCGATCGGCCTCCGCTTCGCCGGCCCGTCGGAGTTCATCACCGGGCCGTTCCTCGCGTATTACGCCCGCTGCGAAGACCGCAGCGCCGCCCGCGGCTGTTCGATCCACACGCTCTACGCCGTGGGAAGTCAGTCCGCACGCGACATGGCGGGTGCGCTCATCGCGTCGAGTGATGAAACACTTTCGCTGTTTTTCACCAAGGTACGCGAGTTGCAGGACGAACCTCGCCGCGTCCTCGTGCGGATCAATACGGCGCTCAACGACCGCGCCGAGAGCCTCCCAAGCATCAACGGCATCACCCCCGGAAACAGCGCCGCCGCCCATGAGGACAACCTCCGCGCCATCATCGCCCGAATCACGGGCATCTGGTCCCTCCATGACTGGGACCCCGAAGAACTCTACTTTCTCCTGACCCCGAGCCATCCCGTCTCATTGCCCGATGAGCCGGCCCTCATCGCATTCCGTCAGCGAGCCGAATCCGTGGCCCTGTCCACCCCTCGCACCGCCGTCGTTCGGCTCGACCTCCTGACCGATGCGCCGGAAATGCTCAGCAATGTGTGGTATGCTCAGAACGGCTTCGACCGCAATCACCTGACCCCCGCCGCGTACGAGGCCCTCTCGGAGCGGGAGGTGCTGGCCCTCATCGCCCTCGCGTGCCGCGCCGATTTCAACGGCGATGGTGGCATCGACGGCGCGGATGTCGATGCCTATTTCGCCGCATGGCGAACCGGTGATGCGCTCACAGACATGAACGAGGACGGCGGAGTGGATGGTGCGGATGTCGAGCGCTTCTACGAACTCTGGGAAGCCGCGGAGTGCTGAGTTCGACCGCAATCCAATAGAGACCCGCGCCGACCGCCAGAGGCCATGACCCTCCCTCTTCGGCCTCCCTACGGTTTGATCCGATTACATCGGACACCCAGAACTCACATCGCACACTTCCACAATGAGGCTTCATGATGCCGGCCACCTCCGTACCGGATCCCGCCATGACCCGTCAACAACTCGCCCTCTCCGCGTTCATCATTTCACCCCTCGTTGTGCTGGTCTTGCTGTGCTACGCGATCGCCGTGAACATCGGTGAACCTCGAAAAATGAACGTGCCGCCCATCGGTGCCGGAGCGGGCAACACCGGCGGCGCCAACGCCATCGGCGAGCTCCTCGCCCACGGAAGGACCACCGCGCCGGGCGAGAAGCCCTCGCCACAACCCGCGGCGACGCCGATCGAGCCTGAAAGCCTCGCGCAGGGCTTCCTCCTCATCGTCGAGGATAAATCGGGCAAGGCCAGCCCCGCCTCTCCGATCTACCTTGCCAGCAACTTCGGCAACTGGAACCCCGGCGATCCAGCCTACAAACTCGAACCACAGTCCGACATGAAGTGGCGCATCCTCGTCAAACGCCCCGCCAATCGCACCGACCGCATGGAGTTCAAGTTCACGCGGGGGTCATGGGAACTCGAGGAACTCAACGCCGACCTCTCCACCCCCGGCAACCGCACGCTCCCCATGCTCGAGGCAGTGTCCGTCAAGCCGGGCGAGCCGCCCCGCATCGAGTTGGTCATTCACCGCTGGAGCGACGAGAAGCCCGGGAACCAGCGCCAGGCCGCCGATGATCCATACCGCCCGATGTCTGTTTCTGGAACCGTCAGGCGTCTCGAAGTCGCCGGCGGTGCAGGAGTATCACCCGGCACCATACGCGATCTGCTAGTCTGGCTCCCGCCCGGGTACGGAGATGCCAGGAACACCGGCGCACGCTACCCCGTGCTCTACCTCCACGACGGACAGAACGTCTTTGAAAAACACCCCGGTATCCCCGAAGAATGGCGGGCCGACGAAACCGCCGGCGAACTCATCGCCAAGGGCCGAATGTCCCCGATCATCATCGTGGCCATCCCTCACAGCGGCAAGAACCGCAACGCCGAATATCTCCCCGTCGAAGCCCTCCCCGGCATCAAGCCTCTCGGCGATCTCCATATCGACTGGCTCGTGAGCCACGTGATGCCCAGGGTTGAACGTGCCTTCCGCGTCAAAACCGGCCCCGAAAACACCGCCGTCGGCGGCGCTTCGCTGGGCGCGATCATCAGCCTCTACGCCGCGACCCAGCGGCCCGATATCTTCGGCCTCGTCCTCGCCGAGAGTCTTCCACTCCGCGCGGGCGCTACCTCCGCATGGGACGCCTGGCTGAGTGGAGTCAAGCAATGGCCCCGGAAGGTCTTCCTCGGCGTCGGCGGTACCGAAAACGGACCCGGAAAAACCGACAGCAACCGTGCATACGCGGAGGCGGTACAAGCACTGGACAAGACGCTCGACAAGGCCGGCCTCGGCCCCGATCGGCGACTCCTGATCATTGACCAGAAGGCCGAGCACAACGAAGCCGCCTGGGCCAAACGCTTTCCGGATGCCCTGCGTTTCCTCTTCCCGCCCCCTATGGACGGCACAAAGTAACAACGAGCTTCGCCCGCTCCGCCATGCGGTTGCCCGTTTCCAAAATCTACCGCGCGTTCCCCGAACTCGATCGTTTCTCCGATGCGGAGTGCGACCGATTTGTTCAGCTCGCCGTCAAAGACCGCCCTTTCCAGACGGCGCTCGTCACGATTGGAATTCTCGCCTTGTTGACCATCGCCATGGTCGGGGGGCTGACGTTCTTTCTTGGCCTGTTTTCAGTGCTCGACACGTATGCCAAGCCTCTCCGTCAACTCGATATGTGGCCGGCGGCACAGATTCTCCTCATCGCCGTCGTCCTCACCGCGCTCGTCTATCTCGCCGCGTTCTTGCCTAGAGACAAGTGGATCCGATCGGTCATCGCCAACCGGCTCCGATCCACCAGGTGCCTCTCCTGCAACTACTCACTCCTCGGACTTGATATCCGACAGGGGATGGTGGAGTGTCCCGAGTGCGGGTGCCGGTCTTCCATCGCGGATCGCGGGTTGACCGCGGAAGATTTGTTGGCCACCGATCAAGCACCCACAGCGCCATGAGGCTTCCCACGCTCCGTGTCTACCGCGTGTTCCGCGAACTCGACGGCGTGCCAGATGCCGAGTGCCGGCGCTTTGTCCGCCGCGTCATCGCGAACCGCTCCTCGTTCGAAGCCCTGGTCCCGCACATGGCGGCCGCGTCCGCGGCGATCGCGTGGGCGGTGGGTTGGCCTGCCGCGGTGGAGTGGTTCGGCGCAACGCGATTCGTCCCAATGCCCGAGGGCTGGGAGGGGCGGTTGATTCTGCTCCTGACTACGACGGTGCTCGTCGCGGCCCTCACAGGGCTGCTCTCCCGCGACATCATGCTCTTTCTCGGGCTGCGACGCGAACTGAGCCGCGCGAACTGCCGAAAATGCGGCTTTTCGCTCCGCGGCGTGCCCATCTCCACCATCGGCGCGGACCCCGACCCCGCACGCACCTTCGTCCGATGCCCCGAGTGCGGTAGAAAATACTGTCTGCTCGACATCGGCCTCGCCGCCAGAGACCTGCTCCCGTTCGCCACCAGCGAAGACATCGCCCGCGCAGGGCAGCGTCGCGGATAACGCCCACGGTCGCCGCGGCTACTTCCGCTTCATCGCAAGAGTCACCATCCGCCGTTCTTCCGAGTAGTTCAACCGGCGTTCGGCGATCTCCGGTTTCATCCACACCAGCGCATCAACCTCGCGGTTGGGCTTGAACTTGTCGCGCTTGCGGCACTCCATCACCCAGAAAAAGACGAGTTTCCGCCGATCCTCCGCCTCGTAATAAATCGTTCCGAGAAACCGTTGAGGAGCCGCGATGCACGCCGTCTCTTCCTGTACCTCGCGGATCGCCGCCTGCATCTCGCTTTCGCCTTTGTCGAGTTTGCCCTTGGGCAGCGTCCAGTCGTCGTACGCAGGGCGATGAATCACCGCGATCCTGCCGCGACCGTCAAATACGACTCCGCCCGCGGCGAGTATCGGCGCCGCTTCCTTGCGTTTTCCCATGGGCCGAGTTTAGGCCGCGCGTGCCGAACCGCACAGTACGGAGACACGATGGAACGACGCCTCCGACGCTCTGATCCGATGGAGATACCGATACCACCGTTGCCTCCACTGTTCCCGCACCAATCACCCGCTCACCGTCCATCACCCGCGAGGCCGCGGATGATGTCTCGCCGTTTCTCAACAGGCTGGCCGAAGAGTGCCGATGCCGATACGAGCACATCGCACCCCGCCGCCCGCACGGCCGCGGCGTTGGAAGGTGAGATACCCCCGTCCATCTGCAGCCGCTGATCGGGGCGAAGGCCCGCCCGAATCGCGCGGGTCTTGTCCAATGTTTCCGCGATGAAGGACTGACCCGAGAACCCCGGATTGACCGACATCACAAGCACCATGTCCGGCATGGAAAGGTGCGGCCGGATGCGATCCACGGGCGTCGGTGGGTTGATCGCCAGGCCGACCTCCATGCCGGTCCCGCGGATCTGCTCCGCCAATGCGCCCACACCTTCCGAGGGCATCACCTCCACATGAAATGTGAAGCAGTTCGCGCCCGCCCGAGCAAAGGGAACAACGAACTTCGCCGGATCGTTCACCATCAGGTGAACATCCAGATACGCATCGGGCAGCGCCGCCCGCAGGCTCGCGCACAGGGCCGGCCCCATGGTCAGGTTCGGCACAAAGTGCCCATCCATCACGTCGAGGTGAAGCAGGTCGGCGCCCATGTCCAGCACCCCGCGACACTCATCGCCCATGCGGGCAAAGTCTGCCGACAGGATTGAGGGAGCGATCAATGGCAGTCGCGGAGGATGGCGTAACAGATCAACCTGTGGAGGCATCGCGCAGTGTACGTGCACCGTCGGTGGAGCAAGGATTCTTCTTGAATCGACGCGCTCCACACGGTTGATCTACTGTTCGTCATGACTCCGAACCTCCTCCGTCGTGAGTTTCTGCTCCTGACCTCCGCCGCCATGCTCGCGCCCAGCGTTTTCGCCGTGGCGCGGCCATGCGGAAGGAGAATCGTCAGCGGCCGTGAAGTCTTGGACAAGGCGGTGGCCTATCTCCGCACGCAGCAGGACAAGGCGACAGGGGGGTGGTCGATTTCTGAGAAAGGCCCCAACTTCCCCGCGATCACGGGCCTTGTGGTGGGGGGGCTTCTCGCCCACCCGGAGATCAAGGAGAGCGATCCCGCTGTCATCGCGGGCATCAACTACATCCTCTCGAAGCAACAACCCGACGGAGGTATCTACGAGTCCATCACCCCGACCTACAACACGTCGATCTGCCTGGCAACGCTCTCGAAGGTGACCAGCCCGCCTGGAGTGGCCGATGCACGAAACCGGGCGTTGGCATTCCTGCGCACCTTGCAATGGGGCGAAGAGGCCAAGCCGGTCGAGGCGACCGGCGATCCGGTGCAGGTCGTCAACCGGGACCACCCGTTCTACGGCGGGGTGGGATACGGCAGGCACGGCCGACCCGACCTCTCCAACACAGCCTTCTTCGCCGAGGCCCTGCACGCCGCGGGTGTCGATACCAACGATCCGGCCTACGCACGCACGCTCGTCTTCCTGCAGCGCACCCAGATGCTCGCCACGATGAAAAACGCAAAGGGCGAGTCCGTACCGGTCAATGACCTGCCGTACGCACAAGGCTCTCGACAAGGCGGATTCGTCTATTCGACGAGCGAAACCAAGGACAACCGCGGCATGGGCCAGACCAACGCGGGCACCGTCGAGGAAACTCTCGACGATGGCACCGTCGCCAGCCGCCTGCGTTGTTACGGTTCGATGACCTACAGCGGGTTCAAAAGTTACCTCTACGCGGGCCTCTCGAAAGACGATCCTCGCGTCACCGCCGCACGCGAGTGGATCGCCCGTAACTACACGCTCGAAGAGAATCCCGGCGTCGGCACCGACGGGTTGTACTACTACTACCTCGTCTTCGCCCGGGCCATGGGGGCCTTCGGCAGCCCGACGATCACCCCGATCGGCACCAATGGACCAGGCGCACCGCGCCGATGGGCCGATGACCTCATCGAGAAACTCGCCTCACTCCAGCAGCCCGATGGTTCCTTCAAGGTCGTCGATGACCGCTGGATGGAGAACAACCCGGTCCTGATCGCTTCCTACGCAGTCAACGCACTGGCGGAAGCGCTCCGTTCTCAGGAACTCTGAGCGATTCGTGCCGCGGGCGATCGCTTGTTGAACAAGGAACTGTCTGTGCCGACGAAAATGGTGCTGTGCGTTGCGGGGTTGATGTGCATGCCCGTAGGGTGTCGCAGCGGGCAAACGCCCCGAAGCGATCAGCAGTCCGCGCTCCCCGGAACACCCATATTCAACGGGAAGGACCTGAGCGGGTGGAAGGGGCTGGTCGCCGATCCACCGAAGCGCGCCATGATGACCCCCGAACAACTCGCCGCTGCCCAGGTCGCGGCGGACGCCAAGATGAAAGCCCATTGGTCAGTCTTGGACGGGGTGCTCTACTTCGATGGCAAAGGTGATAATCTGTGCACGGCAGCCGACTACGCCGACTTTGAACTCTGGCTGGAGTGGAAAATCCCACCCGGCGGTGACAGCGGCATCTACCTCCGCGGCACGCCCCAGGTGCAGATCTGGGACAACCCCATCGGTTCCGGCGGTCTGTACAACAACCAGAAGAACCCCAGCAAGCCTCTTGTGGTCGCCGACCGCCCCCCTGGTGAATGGAACTCCTTCTACATCCGCATGATCGGAGAGCGGGTCTGGGTGGATTTGAACGGGGTGCGCGTTGTTGACGGCGTGCCTCTCGAAAACTATTGGGAGAGAGACAAACCCATCTACGCCTCGGGTCAGATCGAACTGCAGAACCACGGCGGGGAACTCTGGTTCCGCAACATCCGGATCCGCCCCATCGAGTAAGCCGCAAAATTCAGCGCGTGTGCCGATGCACCCGGCGGACCACCGCGCCCGCCACCCCCGCCGTGATCAGGGCAACCAGCCCCAGCATCACAGGCTCAAATGATGCCTCCGGCAGCATCCCTCGGACAGCCGCTTCGCTGGCCATGAACCCGATGAGCGGGCCGACGGTGTACCCAAGCCCGATCAAACCCTCGTGCGAACCCCCGGCATCCGCCTCGTTCCGCTGCACCTCCATGCCGTAGTACAGCGCGGCGGAGTAGACCGTCGCCATGCCCGTGCCGAACATGAACAACCCGGTCACCATCATGGCGATCCCGCCTTTTCCGCCATCCAGCACCGGTGAGAGCACGCACACCCCGAACCCGACCACGATCAGCCCGCCGCCAAGAATCGCCGGCCACCATCGCCCGTGCCACCCTTGCCACCGCTGCATGGCCAGAAACGTGAAGACGCGCGGCACCAGCCACGCGGTCGCCAAAAAGGCACGCCAGTCCTCCGCCACGCCCAGCCTCGCCATCGCACCCGGCAGGTACGGCCCCAGCGCGCTGCTCACCAGGTAACTCATCGGGAGTAAATACCGAAACGTCACCATCAGGTCTTCGTACACCGGCGGGTGCGGCTCGTGTTCTTCATGCACGTGCGGCGGCAGGTCGGCCGAAAATCGCAGGATGAGCGGGATCGCCGCCATGTGCAGCACTCCCAGCGCCAGGATCGTCTCCACCGTGTGCGCCCTGATCAGCGGCGACATGCCCCAGTACGTCACCACAATCGCCGATGACCACACCACGTTCCACACGCCCATCGCCGATCGCAGGCTCGCGCCGCTCCGCCCCCCGCTCACATACCCCTCAACCAGCGGCCACAGCACGCCGGCCATCGGGCTGTACAAGCACACCAGGAGCCACGCCGACCACGCTCCCGGTTGCCCGCTCGGCCCGGCGAAATACATCGCCGCACGGGGGATGACGCACAACGCCCCCATCCCGATCATCAGCATGATCAGCAAGGCCCGCGCTCCGAGCGAAGGGAACATCCGCCTCAACCCGATCAGGAGTCGGCTCGTGCCCAGGGCAGCCGCGACGTACGTCACCCCCAGCGCCACCCCCAGGAGATAGTTCTGCGATCGTGTGAACCCGTACGCCGGGCCGTCCGTGAGGAAGAAAATGCCGTTGGTCACCACCCCTGTGCCCACGCTGTTGATGAACGTCACCGCAAGCACCGCGCCGAACGGCGACTGTGACGCGGCGGGCATGGGAAACATGGTGCGGTCGGGCGAAGTGGTCACGGCAGATTTCCCGTGGCCGGGGCGTTGCCGCGACGGGGAAACGATCGTAGCATGTAGGCTCTGATACACGGCCCGCGGCGACCGCCGCGCCGTTCAACGGAGCAATCGGTCCGCGTAGCTCAACTGGATAGAGCGTTGGCCTCCGAAGCCAAAGGTTGCAGGTTCGACTCCCGCCGCGGACGTTTCTGCCGACTCCAATCACCGGCTCTCTGGCGGTGTGATCCGCATCAACCCCCGGCCGGTGCGGGAGATCTCGGCGTGTGTGCAAGAGCGTGACCTACGCTCGCCCCGCCGATGCTCCGCCTCAATCAACTCCGCAAGTCCTTCGGCGCTGTGGCCGCGGTGGACTCAGTATCGCTCGAAATCCGTCGTGGCGAGGTCTTCGGCCTGCTTGGTCCCAACGGCGCGGGCAAATCCACAACCATCGGTATGGCCGTAGGCCTGCTCGCGCCGGACTCGGGCAGCGTCGAACTGGAGGGTGTCGGCCCGCCGACAGACCCGAAAGTTCGAGCGCATATCGGTGTGGCCCCACAGGCCCTGGCCGTCTACGACGACCTGACAGGTGAAGAGAATCTCCGCTTCTTTGGTCGTCTTTACGGGCTTCGCGCATCTGTGCTCAGAGAACGAGTGGCCGCGGTACTCGAGATGGTCGGTCTCTCGGCACGCAGCGCCGATCGCGTCGGGACATACTCGGGGGGTATGAAGCGCCGCTTGAACCTCGCCGCCGCGCTGGTTCATGACCCGCCGCTGCTGCTCCTCGATGAGCCGACCGCGGGCGTCGATCCCCAAAGCCGCAACAACATCCTCGACCTGGTGCGGGAACTCGCCTCGCGGGGTCGGAGCATCGGTTACACAACCCATTACATGGAAGAGGCCGACCGCCTCTGCGACCGGGTCGCGATCATCGACAAGGGCCGCATCCTCGCTCTGGGCACCGTCCACGAACTGATCGAACGCCACGGCGGCAAGAGTCTCATCACCGTGACGCGCGAAAACGGTGAGGATCAACGCATCGAGACCGCGGACCCGCTCCCCGACATCACCCGGCTGCTCGCACCCGGCTCAAGCGAGAGTGTCCGGGCGGTCCGCATCGACCGCCCCGACCTCGAATCTGTCTTTCTTTCTCTCACAGGAAGGAGTCTGCGCGACTGAAGCGCCGAGCGCATGGGACCGATCTGGGCCATGGCGATCAAGGACCTGCGCCACCTCCTGAGGGACAAGGGCGCGGCGTTCTTTGCGCTCGTCTTTCCCCTGCTCGTCGCGTTCTTTTTCGGGGCTATCTTCGGCGGCGGCGGTGGGGGGGGCACGCTCCGGGTAATCTTGGTTGACGAGGACGGTTCGCCCGCCAGCGCTCTCTTCGCCTCCGACATCGCCGCCGATGCCGCCCTCCGTGTGACGACCGTTACGGACAGGGACGCCGCTGCCGCCGTAGTCCGCAGAGGCGACGCCGTGGCCGCCATCATCATCCCTCGCGGGTTCTCCGATCAGGCGGACCAGGTATTCGCCGGAGGATCCATGCAGGTGGAGGGGGTGGTCGATCCCGCCAGACGCGCCGAGGCCGGATTGCTGACCGGGAAACTCAATGAACTGGCGTTCCGCCAGATGGTCCGCACGTTCGGTGACAACGAGAAAATGAGCAAGGCTCTCGATAGTGCCCGCATCTCGATCACCGCTGCCACCGACCTCACACCCGTGCAGAAGGGTCTTTTCAGCGTGATGTTCGACGCCGTCGGCAACCTCGCCCGCGGCGGGGCGACCTCTCAGGCCGACGGGACCAACCCGCTCGGCTCATGGAACCCGGTGCAGGTCACGCTCTCCGAAGTCACCAGCGAGCGTGCTGTCCCCACCAGCGCGTACCAGATCTCGTTCACGCAGGGCATCATCTGGGGTCTGATGGGCTGCGTCACCACCTTCGGACTCTCCATGGCCTTCGAGCGATCCAGAGGCACGCTGTTGCGTCTCGTCGTTTCACCGATCTCTATGCGGCATGTCCTCGCCGGGAAAGCCCTCGCCTGTTTCATCGCCTGCATGGCGGTCCAGGCGCTCCTCCTCGCCGTTGGTGTTCTGGCGTTGGGTATCCGAATCGACCAACCCGCGATGATGCTGGTCGCGGCGGTCGCCGCGGCATTCGGGTTTACCGGGGTCATGATGCTCATGGCGGGCATGAGCCGCACCGAGGGCGGTGGCGCAGGCATGGGAAGGGCACTCATCCTTGTCCTGGCCATGATCGGCGGCGGCACTGTCCCCCTCTTTGTCATGCCCCAGTACATGCAGACCGCCAGCAAGATCAGCCCCTTCTCCTGGGCCACGATCGCCATGGAAGGGGCTATGTGGAGAGGTTTTTCAATGTTTGAAATGGCCGTGCCGGTCGGGGTTCTGTTGGGGTTTGGCGTCGTAGGCTTCGCGGCGGGCGCGTGGTGCTTGCGCCACCGAACGCTCTAGCGTCAACTCTCGATATCGGCGGCGCACATACCTACCATTGCTCCCTTCGCACGGCACCCGTCCAAGCGAATCAAGTACGGAGTTCAATCCACGTGGCCAAGAAGTCCTTTCGTTGCAAACTCGTCACCCCCGCCGCCGCGCTGGTCGATGGCGAGGTGAGTTATGCCTCCGTTCCCGCATGGGACGGTCTGATCGGCTTCCTCCCAGGACGCTCCGCCTTTCTCGGAAAACTCGGCACGGGCGAACTCCGCCTCGACATGGCCGGAGACAAATCCGGAGAGAGCAAGTCCTTCCTCGTCGATGGCGGCTTCATCCGCATGGCCGATGACCAGATGACCATCCTCGCCGAAACAGCCCTGCCCGCCGATGCCATTCAACCCGGTGCCGCCGAGGCCGAGTTGAAGGCCGCCCAGACCGAGGACAACCCCGACAAGCGTGCCCGGGCCAAAGCCAGAGCACGCGTCATGTCCCAGTTGGCCAACTCCCGAAACTGACCTTCACCAGGCTCTTCGCACTCACGGTTCTGTCACGCCCGCACACGGCGGAGACTGTACCGCCGTCTACACGCGCTCCGCGTCCTGCTATTCTCATCCCATTGCATGAAGCCAAACCGCCGCACCCCGGCGGTTCATCCCGGAAGTGTGAATCAAGAAAGGCCCGCCTCCGGGCCGGGCCGCGGAGAACGTGATGAGCGACAACAGAGTCCTTCGGATGGGAATGGTCGGAGGCGGGCGAGGCGCCTTCATCGGCGAGGTGCACCGCACCGCCGCGTGCATGGATGGTGGCGTGCGTTTCGTGGCGGGGTGCTTGTCCTCAACCCCGGACAAGGCCCTGGCTTCCGGACAGGACCTCGGCCTCAATCCCTCCCGCAACTACGCCACATGGCGGGACATGCTCGAAACAGAGCGCTCGCGTCCAGCCGATGACCGAATTGACTTCGTCAGCATCGTGACACCCAACCACGTCCACCACGAGGTGGCGCTCGCATTCACCCGCGCCGGGATACACGTCGTCTGCGACAAGCCCTTGGTACACACCTCAGCGCAGGCCAGGGAACTCGTCGAAGCCGTCAGCGCCGCCGGGACTGTCTTCGCCGTTACGTACAACTACTCCGGCTACCCGATGGTCAAACACGCGCGATACATGGTCCGTTCCGGCGAGATCGGTGCCGTGAGAAAGGTCATCGTCGAGTACAACCAGGGTTGGCTCGCCGGAAAACTCGAAGAAACAGGCCAGAAACAGGCCGACTGGCGCACCGACCCCGCACGCAGCGGGGCGGCCGGTGCCGTCGGCGACATCGGCAGCCACGCCGAGCAACTCACCTCGTACATCACGGGCCTGGAGATATCCGCCATCTGCGCCGATCTCACAAGTTTTGTACCCGGCAGGCGGCTCGATGATGATGCAAACCTCCTGCTTCGGCTCACCGCCACAGGACGAACCGATGAGGCCCGTGGCGTGCTTATCGCATCGCAGATCGAGATCGGCCACGAGAACGACCTCCGCATCCGCATCTTCGGCTCAACCGGGTCGCTCGAATGGCGGCAGGAAGAGCCAAACCTGCTGATCCACCGTCCCGAAGGAGCACCGCAGCGCGTCCTCAGCCGCGGCAACGCCTACCTCTGCGATGCCGCCAAGCGAGCGACTCGAATCCCGCCCGGACACCCGGAGGCCTTCCTCGAAGCCTTCGCCAACGTCTACAACAACGCCGCCGTGTCCATCCGGGCCGGCCGCGGCGGTCTCGCCGCTCCGGATGAGTTCGACTTTCCCGGCGTCATCGACGGTGCCCGGGGTGTCTGGTTCATCGAAAAAACCGTGGAGAGCGCCGCCAGCAGCGCCAAGTGGACCACGGCGAGCTTCGTTCGCTGACCTCCGCACTTGGCACACAAAGGGGTTCCTATGTTCGAGTGGCAACACCTCATCGTGCCCCGGGCCGCGGCGTCGCGCTCCATTTCCGCCGAGAACCCGACGGGTGCCAAAGCAACCGGAGCACAGGCTCTCCCAACAGACCCCGATTCGCACCCGGCCGCGAGAGCGCTCGGCAAGGGATGGAAGGTGCGTCCATGCCTGCGCGACATACGCCCCGGAACTTCCGCTCTCCTCGCGGAGATCGAAGGCCCGGGCATTATTCGCCATGTTTGGTGCACGGCGGACCCGTTATCTCTTCCGGGGTTGCGGCTGCGTGTGACGTACAACAACGCGACCGCGCCGGCGATTGACGCACCACTCGGGCACCTCTTCGCCAACGGTCTCGACGGACTCGCCCTGGTGAACTCGCTCCCTGTGACGGTGAACCCGAGGGCGGGCATGAACTGGTACTGGCCCATGCCGTTCCTTCGGAACGTGCGTATCGAGCTTGTCAACGACGCGGCTACGACGGTCAAGGAGTTCTTCTACCAGATTGACTACACCCTCGAACAAGTTGATAAGCACGCCCGCTACCTGCACGCCGCGCACGCCGATTCGTTCTCGCCGGGAGGCCTGCACACCATCGCCGACATCCGCGGCGGCGGAACCTACACGGGCGCCTACTTCGCGTGGGAACAGCGACACCCAGGGTGGTGGGGCGAGGGCGAAGTCAAGTTTTTCATCGATGGCGATCTTCCCGGCGCGCCCACCATCTGCGGCACAGGAGTGGAGGATTACGCCTGCGGCGCGTTCTGTTTCGCGATGGATCTGGAAAAGCACCAGACACCCACCACGTACAACACGCCCTTCGCCGGCTACCCGCAGCACCTCCCCGCCCCGATCGGTGTCGGTCACATCGCTCGCCACGGTCTGTACCGCTGGCACATCCCCGATCCGATCTACTTCGAGCGGGATCTTCGCATCACCGTGCAGGCGCTGGGTTGGAACGATGACGGCACCTACAGGCCCCTGGCCGATCACATCCGTACGACAGCCTTCTGGTACGCCGATCATGGATCCTGATGTTCGGCTGGGGGCATCCTCCGCCTGAACCAGACCGCATACACCACCCCGGCCGCGAAAATCCACGCCACCCCGATCACGGACACCTTCAGCGTGTGCGGGTTCAGCATCGCGCCTGTCAACAGGCCCAACTCCCCCAGCACGAAAAGCAGCGGCACAAGCGGGTACAGCGGTACACGATACCCATCCGGCGCGCCGGAGGCCCGCCGAATCAGGATCAGCGCCAGCCCCGTCAGCCCGAAAAACACCCCATCGATAAAGACCGCCCCCGTACCCAGCAGGTCCACAGCGCTCGGACCCGCCAGCACCAGCAGTAAAATCGAGAGCAAGCCCAGCAGCAGAATCGCCGCCACAGGAGTCCCGAATCGCGGCGAAAGACGGGCAAACACGGGAAAAAACCGCCCGTCGACAGCCATCCCGTAAATCAGCCGCGGCCCCGCCAGCAGTTGTGCATTCAACACCCCGAACGCCGACAACGCCACCGCCCCCGCGATGATCCGGCCCCCGGTCGGGCCGATGACAGATCGGAAGAGCGTCGTGTAGGGAAAGAGTGTAGATCTCGGTGG
>ERZ761603.30-NODE-30-length-134991-cov-49.324739_pt1 | contig 134991 bp, 122 predicted proteins | sample MGYA00511879_ERZ761603 | MGnify/ENA primary metagenome ERZ761603 (study PRJEB28899, sample SAMN02850040) | bioreactor sludge metagenome | biome: EBPR Sludge; feature: EBPR Bioreactor; material: flocular biomat | place: Australia: Thorneside Wastwater Treatment...
CTCATTCGGACCCGGTAACGGGTTCACCCAATTTGACATTATCCACTCTGAAAGCATGGACGGCGCGTTCCAACCCATCTCACCCGATGTCGCTATCTGCGACGACTGTCTGCGCGAACTCTTTGACCCGAACGACCGCCGCTATCGTTATCCCTTCATCAACTGTACCAACTGCGGACCGCGCTTCACAATCATCAAAGACATTCCCTACGACCGTCCATTCACCACCATGGCGGGATTCAAGTTATGTCCAGACTGCGAGCGCGAATACAAAGACCCGACGAATCGACGCTTCCATGCGCAGCCTGTAGCCTGTCCGGTTTGTGGACCGAAAATATGGCTTGAAGTAGGGGCGACTCGCGAGTCGCCCCTACAGAACGACGATGCCTTCACCGAAACCAAACATCTCCTCTCCCAAGGAAAGATCATCGCCATCAAAGGCTTGGGCGGATTTCACCTCGCGTGTGATGCGACGAATGCAAAGGCTGTAAAGGAATTGCGTACCCGCAAATTGCGCGTGGATAAGCCCTTCGCGTTGATGATGCCTGATATTGAGACTATTGAGCAACATTGTTTCGTTAGCGATGAAGAGAAAGCATTACTCATTTCACCCGCTCGCCCGATTGTTTTGTTGAAGAAAAGATCCGAATCAACCATCGTTGAAGAAGTCTCGCCAAAACAAGATTGGCTTGGTGTAATGCTTCCCTATACGCCGCTTCACTATTTATTTTTTAACGACGGACGACAGACCACAGACGATAGTCCATCGTCCGGTGTCCATCGTCCATTGTCTGCTTTGGTTATGACCAGCGGGAACCTCTCTGAAGAACCCATCGCCACTGGGAACGATGAAGCCCGAGAACGTCTTGCTAAACTTGCCGATGCGTTCTTGATGCATGATCGGGATATTCATGTGAGGTGTGATGATTCGGTGGTGAGAGTGTTCAGCGAACAACCACAAATTACCAATCACCAATTACCAATTACTTATCCCATCCGTCGTTCCCGCGGCTATTCCCCCTTCCCTGTCAAACTTCCGTTCCAAGTTCCACCCTTGCTTGCAACCGGTTCCGAACTGAAAAACACGTTCTGTATCACGAACGGAAATTATGCCTTTCTCAGTCATCACATCGGGGATATGGAAAATTATGAGACGTTGAAATCCTTTGAGCAGGGCGTGGAGCATTTCGAGTGTTTGTTCCGTGTGAAACCTGCGGCGATTGCCCACGACATGCACCCGAATTATCTGGCAACAAGATATGCATTGGAACGCGCCGAGCGGGAAGACCTTCCAACCTTCAGTATTCAACATCATCATGCGCATGTCGCGGCGTGCATGGCAGAGCATGGATTGACTGAAACTGTCATCGGCGTGTCGTTCGATGGCACAGGTTACGGCGATGATGGTGCAATTTGGGGCGGTGAGTTTTTGGTGGCAGATTACAAGTCCTATCAACGAGCGGCGCATTTGGAATATTTCCCTTTGCCCGGCGGGGATGCGGCGATCAAGAAACCTGCGCGCACAGCATTGGCTTTGCTATGGAGCCTTGGCATGGATTGGGATGGCGCGCTGGAATCGGTGGAAGAATTTTGCGCCGAAGATCAGGTGACCTTGCGAGTGCAACTCGAAAAGAAAATCAACACGCCAATGACTTCATCGATGGGAAGGTTGTTCGATGCGGCGGCGGCGTTGGCGGGTGTGCGGCAAAAAGTCAACTACGAGGGGCAGGCGGCAATCGAATTCGAGGCAATGGCAGATTCGGCTGAGGCGGGGCACTATGCCTTTGGTGTGGAATCAGGTCAGGTACGGGTAAGACGCGTTGTTGAGGCGTTGGTCAAGGATGTGATGGCGGGTGTCTCCATCCCAAGAATATCCGCTCGTTTTCATAATGGTTTGGCAGAAGCCGTGCGGGAGACGGTTCAAAGAATCAGCGGGGAAACGTCGATTCGGTCTGTCGTTTTGTCTGGCGGAGTCTGGCAGAATCTCACACTATTACGACGAACATTGTCACTATTAAGAGAATCTGGTTTTGAAGTATACATACACCGAGAAGTTCCGACGAATGACGGCGGGCTCTCATTAGGACAAGCCGCAATTGCTGCGACAAGATTGAGAGGTTGAAATGTGTTTAGGCGTACCCGGTAAGATCGTGGAGACGTATGAAAAGGGCGGGCTGAAAATGGCGAAGGTTGATTTTGGGGGTATCTTCCGTGAAGCATGTTTAAGCTATGTGCCTGAAGCAACCGTTGGCGAGTATTGCATTATTCATGTAGGTTTCGCGATCAGTATATTGAGCGAAAAAGATGCAATGGAAACGTTGGCGCTATTAAAAGAGATGGGGACATTTGAAGAAGAATTAGGAAGTGAAACCCCGTGAAATATGTGACCGAATACCGTGACGCGGAATTGGTGAAGGGCGTGATCGAAGAGATCCGCCGCACTGTGACGCGCCCGTGGACGTTGATGGAAATTTGCGGCGGGCAGACACATGCCATTGTGCGTCACGGCATTGACCAGTTGCTTCCGCCTCAGATCGAACTGGTGCATGGTCCCGGCTGCCCGGTGTGTGTGACTCCGCTGGAGTTGATCGACAAAGCCTTGTCCATCGCTTCAAAACCGGATGTGATCTTCTGCTCGTATGGCGATATGCTGCGCGTGCCCGGCTCGAACCGTGACCTGTTCTCGATCAAAGCCCAGGGCGGGGATGTGCGCGTGGTCTATTCTCCGCTCGATGCAGTTGCGTTGGCGGAAAAGAATCCCGATAAGCAGGTTGTGTTCTTTGCCATTGGTTTCGAAACCACCGCCCCGCCGAATGTGATGAGCGTGTTGCAGGCGCAGCGGCTTGGACTGAAAAACTATTCTGTTTTGGTTTCGCATGTGCGCGTGCCGCCTGCCATGAGCGCCATCCTCAGTTCGCCGCATAACCGCGTGCAGGGATTTTTGCTGGCAGGGCATGTCAACGCGGTGATGGGCTATCACGAATATCCGCCGTTGTTGGAGAAGTTCAAAATCCCGATGGTGGTGACCGGTTTTGAACCGCTTGACCTTGTGCAGGGAATTTTGAAGACCGTGCAACTGCTTGAAGAAGGCAAAGTGGAAATCGCCAATGCCTATCAACGCGCGGTGACGTTTGAAGGCTTGAAGCCTGCACAGGCGGCAATCCATAAAGTGTTCATGGAATGTGACCGCAAATGGCGCGGCATTGGCATGATCCCGATGAGCGGGTGGTGCCTGCGCCCTGAGTTCGATGAATTCAACGCTGAAAAAAGATTTGACGTGGAATCTTTGCAAGCGGAAGAGTCGCCGCTGTGTATTGCGGGGCAAATTCTGCAAGGCTTGAAGAAACCCCATCACTGTTCGGCGTTCGGCAAGCAATGTACGCCTGAAAATCCGCTCGGCGCGACGATGGTCTCGTCCGAGGGGGCGTGCGCGGCGTATTACAGATATGGACGGAATCCGCAAGTTCTACTTGCGGAGAAATAACTCCAGAAGTAGAACTTCTGGAATCCGGGTGTAGGAGTCTGCAAGTTCTACTTGCGGAAAAAAAGAATAGATACTCCAGAAGTTCTACTTCTGGAGTCCGGGCAAAGATGGACGTTTACAAAACCTACCAACACAACCCGCCTCATTGGTTTGTTTCGAATGCCATTTACATGGTGACAGGTTCCACGCTTTCAAAAGAACCGTTACTCGATGGTGAAGAAAAACGGGCAAACTTTTGCGAGACATTGATCGAAAGAACCAAAACACTGGGTTGGGTACTTCATGCTTGGGCTGTGATGAAAAATCATTATCACTTCATCGCTCAAAGTCCAGAAAATGCACTTTCCTTGAAGTTGCTGATGCAGGGTGTTCATTCGCTCAATGCTAAGTTTGTTAATCAGTTGGACAAGACCCCTGGAAGAAGGATTTGGTACAACTATTGGGATACCTGCCTTCAGACGGAGAATGCGTATTACACAAGGTTGAATTATGTAATTCTTAATCCAGTAAAGCATGGACTTGTGCAAAACCCGGAAGATTATCCGTTTTCGAGTTATAGGTATTTTGTTGAAAATAGTGAGCCCGATTTTCAGAAAATGGTTTTGTCGCAAGAGATTGATGATTTACAGATACCGGATGAGTTTTAGTTATCCCGAAGTAGAACTTCGGGATTCCATTGAGGAAGATTATGACAGAAGAATCAATCAACATCGAAGGCGCGGTGTGTGCTCCGCCGCTGACGCACAATGAACAGATCGTGATGGGACATGGCGCGGGCGGACGGATGAGTCATCAACTGATCCAGAAGGCGTTCGTGTCTGCATTCAAGAACACGGCGTTGAATGCTGGGGATGATGCGGCGTTGGTGGAACCGGGACTGCGTCAGAAACTATCCATCAGCACGGATGCGCATGTCGTCTCGCCTCTTTTCTTCCCCGGCGGCGACATCGGCAAATTAGCCGTGTGCGGCACCGTCAACGATGTGGCAATGCTTGGCGCAAAGCCGTTGTATCTCACCGCGGGTTTCATCCTCGAAGAAGGCTTGCCGATGGATACGCTCAAGCGCGTGGTTGAGTCGATGCGTTTAGCAGCGGAAGAAGCGGGCGTGCAGATCGTGGCGGGCGATACGAAGGTTGTCCAAAAAGGCAAAGCAGATGGAATGTACATCACCACCGCAGGGGTCGGTGTGGTGCGCGAGGATGTAAACGTCAGCGGGGCGAATGCGAAGCCGGGCGATGTGGTCATTCTCTCCGGCACGATGGGCGATCATGGTATTGCCGTCCTCGGTGCGCGGGGGGAGTTGGGATTCGAGTCCAGCTTACAGAGCGATGTCGCGCCGTTGAATCATCTGATCGCGGCGATGCTGGATGCGAGTCCGAATATCCATGTACTGCGTGATCCCACGCGCGGCGGTTTGGCAACTACATTAAATGAAATCGCGGTTCAGTCGAATGCGGGGATTCTCTTGAAGGAAGACACCATTCCGGTTCATCCTGAAGTCAACGCGGCGTGTGAAATGCTTGGGTTTGATGCGCTGTACGTAGCGAATGAAGGGAAATTGGTGGCAATTGTCGGGGCGGATGATGCGGAAAAGGTTTTGTCGGCAATGAAGTCCACGAAGTATGGCGAAGGCGCGGTGGTCATCGGTGAGGTGGTTGCCGAGCCAAAGTCACGTGTTTTGCTAAAGACCGTGTTAGGCAGTACCCGCGTGGTGGATATGCTGGCAGGTGAAATGCTGCCGAGAATTTGTTGACCGACTCCAAGGTTGGATTAAACATGTCAAACCCTACTCCTTTACAGATCGAGGCGATTCTCGCAGAATTGGGTGAAGTAGGTAGACTCCTGCATCAGATGGGGGCAGCAGAAGGAAGCGCTGGCAATCTTTCCGTCGGGGTGAAGGAAGCGCTTGAAGTTCGTCATCTCTTTTCCTTTGAGGAACAGATTCAATTGCCAGATCCTGTTCCTGATCTGGCTGGGATGATGTTCATCGCTTCGGGGTCAGGCTGCCGACTGCGCGATCTTGAAGCGCACCCCACTGCCAATTTGGGGTGTCTGGTTGTGGAGGGTGGCGGGGTGACCGCCCGCCTCTTCAGCGCTAAAGACCGCGCCTTTACGCGGCTCACCAGCGAATTCAATTCACACCTGATGGTTCACAACGCGCACATGGCAGGCGGGACGTTGAAATTCCATGCGATCTTGCATGCACAACCAATCCACATCACCTATCTCAGCCACATCGAACGCTATCAGGAGGAAACATATTTCAATACTCATCTCTTCCGTTGGGAGCCGGAAACCATCTTTCAGTTCCCACAGGGCTTTGGGGTTTGCAAGTATCATGTGCCCGGGTCAAGAGATCTGCAAGAGGCGACCGTGAACGCCCTGCGGGATCATACAATTGCGATCTGGTGTAAACATGGCGTGATGACGCGTTCCGAGATGTCCATCCGGCAGGCGTTCGACCGCATCGATTACGCCGAGACGGCAGCCCGTTATGAATATCTTAACCTGACGCTGGGGGAAGCGGCTTCGGGATTATCTGTTGAAGAAATCCTGGAAATTTGTGCGTACTACAATATAAGTCAGAGCGTTTTCTAGAATCTTTTATCCGATTGGCATCGTTACAAGATACGGTGGGCGCGGATCTTTTATTGTTTCACTGATCTCGATTCCTGACAAAAAAGCAAGCTTTGGGTGTTTGCAATCCTTCTGTCAGATTTCAAATAAGGGGAAGTGTGTAATATCAGTGCAAAGGCAGTCAACATGAAGATCCTATTTCTTGGCACACACGGTCAATTCAACCTCGGCGACGAACTTTTGCTGGAAACCTTTCTCTCCCAATTGGGCAGCGAACATCAATATGCCGTCAACTCCTACGCCCCTTCATTCACGCAGGGTATGCTGAAACCCAGGTTCAACGTCCAGGCGTTCCACACCACCCGCGAACTTCCGCGTTTCTTGAAACACCTGCTTACCAGCAACCTGCTCTTTTTTGGCGGCGGCAGTATCATCAAAGAGCTATATGCCAGCGTGGGACGCAACCCTTACTCCACCCTGCTGATGATTCTTGCCACGGTCACGTTTGCCAAACAGATCGCCCGCAAGAAAGTGGTCATGAGCAATATTGGCGTCGGTCCATTGATGACGCCACGCGGGGAAATGCTTGCCCGTTGGATCTTGAACCAGGTGGATTTTCTCTCCGTCCGCGACGAAAAATCGCATCGGACCACGCTCAAGCTGGGACTCTCTCCATTGAAGGTGAACCTCGTCCCAGATGCTGTTTTTGCCAACCCGCCCGAAGTATTTTTGCCAGACCCCAAGCCTTCGCCGCCTTCCAACAAGACTCGCATTGCCCTGAACCTTAATTTTGATATCGAAAACCCAGCCGCATGGGAACCTTTTCTGAAAAGCCTGGCGGGTTCGTTGAAACACATTCATTCCGAAACGCCGCTTGAACTTCATGCCCTGCCCATGCAGAGTAAATTCAAAGCCAACGACGACCTTTCCGTGCTGAAGGGCTTTGCCGAACGCATACCTGAAATCCCCTTCATTTGGCATGACCCGCAGACAGCGCAGGAAGCGGCAGAGATCATTGCCGGGGTCGATGTGGTGCTGGCAGAACGCCTTCATACGCTGGTGATCTCGTCCATTTTGGGCAAGCCGTTCTACGGACTGGTATACGACGTGAAGGTGCAGGAACTGGTCGATTATCTCGATATGACCGAGTATTCGCGTAACATCAACCAGCCCTTCGCCGCAGAGGAACTCACGGCGGGTATTCGCTCGGTCTTTGCATCGCATGAACAGATCGCTGTCCATCTTTGTGAACGCAGCGCCAACCTGCGCATGAAACTCGGCATGTACTTCGATGTACTCAAAGCAAAGGCAATCCCTCGCTAAACGTGTGGAAGATTTGTATGCTGGCATCCCGATTCCGCCGCCCGATGTGACTACTCTCCAGACACCACGCTCATCCGCTCGTTCTCGCCTGCCGACGATCCGTCTGCGGGCGTTGACGTCTGTGGAGAAGACCGCCATCATCGTGGGGGTGACCTATTTTCTACTTTCATTTTTTGTCTTTCGCAATCTCATTGCCAACATCCCGCTTGTCTTGAGCGGAGAGGCGGTGATTAACGGTGATGAACTTGTTCCATTTTTTAATCCCGACAGCCAGCTGATCGACCAGGCGGCGGGTAAATTCAACCAGCTGACAAACGGCTATGAATTCCGGGTGCGTTATTCCATCCTCACTACATGGATGCGCTATTACAAGATCTTGCCATTTGCCATTCCGCTTGTCATTCCGGGGGTGACATATCTCGCCTATCTATTCGTTGCCCTGCTCCTCAGGCGGATTTTGCCGCAGTACAAGCCTGAATCCATTTACCAAATGGCGGCTGCGCCGGTGTTGTTGATCTTCATCATCATGGCATACGCCAAGATCACACATTTTTACACATTGATCCTCGGTTTTTCGCTGTGCCTTGTTTCAATCACATTGATGACGTATGGCTTGATCTTCCCGCAGAAGAGCCCATACAAACCCATCCTTGCGGCGTGCGTCATCACCTTGTTCAACCCGGCGGTGCATTACCTGATCCTTTTCGCGTTGTATATGGCATTCGCTGTGTTGACGCTCGTGCTGATGGATGGCATCGGCTGGATCAAGGATGGCTCATGGCGGAATATCTATCGTCCACGAGTTTGGTGGAGCGGTTTGAAGATCCTGTGGAAGGATTGGCGCACGTTGTTTGTGGAAGTCCGTTTTTGGCGGTGTGTGGGCGCATTCGTCATGCTGGGCGTGGGGACGTTGCTGCCCTACTACTTATTCGTCAAACTCTATGCTTTGCGCGGCGTGCCCAACCTTTCTGAGACGGTGCCGGGTGATTATTACTTTATTCAGGACGCTTCAGTTTCTTTGGGGCATATTCTGGCGTTCGACATGGCGGGCATCATGGATAAGGAGTTCACCGGTGATTACCTTGCCAAGGTTCCGCGTTATTCAAATATGGTGTATAGCTTCCTGATGTTCGTGCCACTGTTGTTCAAACGCGTACGGGAGGAGGTGTTCAGAACCGCAGAACTGAAGGCGTTTCGCAATGTGATGTACGTGGTCGTATTTTTCACCATGTGGGCAACGCTTGGGTACTCGGGACCGTCGTGGCTGCCGACCTTCCACCGTACGATGGCATTCATCAGTACCACTGCGAATGGTATGCAATCAGGTATTGGTGATCTGGTTGTGCGTTTGATGGGTATGATCGTGCAGGTGCTTCGTTTTCCGCATCGGTTTCAACTGGTTACATTGATGCTGGCGACGATCCTGATGGCGATTTCTTTGATCTGGCTGCACGATACCTTTATGAAGAAAGGGTTTGGCGAGATCGTCTGGGTGGTGACGGGAAAACGCATCGGGGAGAAAAAGGCTCGGGGGCAGAAGCGGGCATCGGCTAGGGAAGAAGCGGGGCGTTTCATCCCCGTGTTGATGGTGTTGATGTTCATGGTGCCCATCTTTTCGAATCAGTCGTATCGCACCGTCTTTTCTTCGGGAGACTTCAATCATTTCCTCACGCCGTATCCGGTGGGACCTTTAAAGGAGGTGAAGGAGGCGTTGCTGCAACTGCCGCCGGGTAAGGTGGTGGTGCTGCCGCCTACAGAGACTGCCAAGGTGGTTCTGGATATTAATGGTGTGGAGCATAAGTTCATCGATAAATTCCACATCTACTACCTTGATCTGCCCAGTTATTACTATGGTTTGACAGGCGACTCGGATAACAAACATGAGTTCTTTTTGATGCTGCGCGCTTTGTATTACCAGCAGCCGTGGTGGGTCAATATTGCGCGTGATCTGAACTTGAAGTATGTGGTGGTCAACAAGGAATTGGTGGCGAATACGGTTGGCGGGCAGGAGTATCTGCGCGAGGTGGAGCGGATCCTGATCCCTGAATTGGATGCCCGCAGTGCCTATCTGACGAAGTTGTTGGAGAACGAAAGTTATGTGCTTTATGAGTTTACCGATCTGCCGACTGCGGAGCGTGTGCCCCTGTATTTGGATGTGGATTGGAATTCCTTCATTCGTATTTTGTCTTCCAATTTGGAATTGACCCGCTATTATGACCTGCGCCATACCATGGTGGTGGGTGATCTGGAGTCTTTCGACTCGTTGACGATGGTGACGGATGACGAACACGAATCAGCGCTGGACTTGTACCTGAAAGCCAACAAGACGCAGTTCTTCCGCCCGAGCAGTGTGATCCTGCCGTTCGACCCGGAACAGATCTCGAGTTCCTATTATCTCTCGCCGATGTTCCGCCTGTTCCAATTCTTTTCCGATAGCAAGTACAACCGCCTGGAGATGATCACGCCGGGGTTGTGGGGAACCATCGAGGGTGGGTTCATCGGCGTGCCGCGCGAAGCGCCCTTCCGTGTGGATGTGACCCTGCCGGAGGAGGGCGAGTATCACCTGTTGATGCGGGGGGCGATCTCGGCGGTGGATATGGAGATGACGTCCAAACTGTTCGGTGAACCGCAGCGGATCACGCTCGCTTCAGACCCGTCGAATTTGGTGATGTTCGATAAGCGCCTGGTGTTTTCATCCAGCCGGGTGCCGTTCGATACAAGCGGGTACACCAACAGGGAATTAGGCATGCTCATCCCGTCAGACGTGGTGGCGGTGAATTATCAATACCAGTTCTTTGATCTTGGTGTCGTCACAGCCAGCAAGGGGAAATATCCCATTTACTTCAACAAACTAAATGATGCGCCTCTGTTACTGGAAGGGATCCTGGTGATTCCCGAAGATGTCTATAAATCATTGACCCTTCCGCTGAATGTGACCGTGGTACAGCCGGACGAATTGTGTTGCGGGTCGGTCATCATTCAAGGGGAGGAGCCATAAGTTAAATTTGAGATCGTTGGAAGAGGTTGGATAAGGTTGGCAAAGGTTGTGAAATGGGCGGATTCCCGAGGCTTGCATTTTCGTCAGTTATTTGAGAACGAGACTGAAATGCGTTCAATCCCCCAGTTGTCATAGAATGCAGATAATAAATCTTATGAAACAAATTTTGAAATCATTCCTTCAAAAATTGCAATCCATTTTTGTGAAGTTCGATGCCATGTTAAACAGGCTGCGGATGAAGATCCCCGGTCTGCCCTCGAACAAGGTGTTGTTATCGGCTGCGGGGCTTTTGGTTGTGGCTGGAGTGCTCTTTGTGGCGTTGCAAGTTCTGGTTGCGCCCGATCAGCCGGTGACGACTTACACCCTGCCGTATACCCAGAACTTCGACGATGTGAACCTCAAACGCTGGTTTTCACAAACCGGCGTGTGGACGATCCGCACAGGGACGTTGCAACAAAGTGTCGGCGGGGAAGAGTCTGGGCAGGTACACATTCCGCTCAAGGTCCCGGAAGATGCGGCGTATCATGCCAGCGTTTTCATCACCTTGAAGAAGGATACCCGTCAGGCGGGGCTTTCGTTCAATGCTCAATATCCCGAACTTTTGCCAAAACAGCACCGGGTGTACATCAGCCGCATTAATCCTGAAACGCTTGAACTGGTGGCGGGCTACATGGACGAGACCGGTGCGTTCATTACGCAAGCGCAGGTTCCGCTCACCATAAACACGACCGAGTTTCGGCTGGATGTGTACGTGTATGGAAATTCGTATCTGGTGCAGGTCAATGGTCAGCGGATGATTGAGAATCGTCCGCTTTATTATAAGAACGGGATGATCGGTTTTTATGCTTTGGGTCCGGCGGTCTTCGATACCTACAAAGTGACGTTGGCAGAGAATCAAAACCCGGGCGATATGGTCTACACCAGCGACTTTGACCAGGAACCGGGTGGGGCAGGTTGGGTGCCGATCAGTGGTACGTGGCAGATCGCGTCAAAGCAAATGATGCAAAGTGACGCAATCTTTGTGGATGCCGCCATCGGGTATGAGACCAGCACGTTCGAAAATTACACCTTGCGCGCCACCTTTACGCATGTGGACGGGCAGGGCGCTGGTTTGCTCTTTAACATGCCCTCGCCCTATTCCATCAACGGTGCGCATCTGGTTCGGTATTCGAATGAGACGGACTCGGTCATTTGGGGGTACTACGATGCGCAGGGCGTCTTTACCCGCCAGGGATTTGTAGACGCTTCGCCCGCGGACAAAGAGACTCATACGCTTCAAGTCTTTTCCGGCGCTGACAGTTATGACGTTTTCCTGGATGACGACATGATCGCGCGCGATGTGCCGCTTGTGTCCATTCAGGGTGCTGTCGGGTTGATCACTTCGCGTTCTTCGGCGGCGTTTTCGTATGTGGAAGCCTTCCCTCTGTTCGGTGCCACGTCTGACCCTGTGGCGGCGTTGACCGGAACACAACAGCCGCAAGTGACGAATACCCCTGTTCCGCAGGCAACGCAGACACAGGCTCCGGCGGCGGAACCGACCAAGGTCGTTGCTGCAACTCCGGTCACGGTCGAAGCGGTGGACGGTGGCTCATCCCCATATGTGGGCGTCTTCGATGGCAAGCTGTCTGACGCGGGTTGGAGAATTATCAATGGAGATTGGAAATTTGCGAATGGCAATTTTGAGCAGGTCAAAGTGGATGGTTTTGATTATGCCGCCGTTTATACCAAGACCGCTTTTCAGAATTTCAGCATTCAAACCGGCTTCTCGCATGTAGAAGGCAGCGGGGCGGGTATTCTCTTCAATATGCCGAACACGGATCGGCTTGCGGGCGCTTCGATGGTGCGTTACTCCGACAAGCGTGACAATGCGATTGTATGGGGGTATTTCGATGCGACGGGCGTGTATAAAAACCAGGGCTATGCCGACGTTCCGAATGCGGGTGCCGATCGCCATACCCTGCGCGTTGTGAGTGGTGAAAAATCCTACAGTATTTATCTGGATGACCGTTTGATCGTACAAGCCGTACCGTATGAGTCGGGGTATAGCATGGGCTATTTTGGGTTGGTCACATCCCGCGCACATGTGATCTACGACGAGGTGGCGGTGGATGGCGTTGGCGCGGTCTTCAAAGGCACGTACGAAAGCATGGATGGTTTCACTGACCAGCGCATTGTCAGCGGTAAATGGACGATCGAAAATAATCAGGCGGTGCAAACAGTTGTGGATGTTTCCGATTATGTTCTGAATACCGGCATACAGGCTTCGGAATATACGGTCAGCGCGAAGATCACCCTGCCTGAAACAAGCGACTCTGGCGGCGGCTTTGTCATTCACATGAACGAACGCGGTTCGAAGAACAACTCGTACATCGTGCGTCTTAAAGATGGCGGCAAGGGTATTTGGTGGGGCAGCATCAACGACGAAGGCAATTTCAAGGGGCAGGGTTCATCCCCAATTGCAGGAACAGATAAGACCTTCACGCTCAGGCTGGATGTCAAACTTGATGTACTCAGCATTTATGTGAACGATGTGGAGATCGCCAGGAATATTGCCATCTCTTCGCAGGAAGGTTGGATCGGTTTGTTGTCATATGGCGGACCTGTGATCTTTGAAGATGTAAAACTAGAGGTGGAAAAATGAAGCGTCTGCCCGATTGGGTCACTGTACCGCTGTTGGCGTTCGTCCTCAGTCGCTTGTTGATTTTTGGCGCGGGCATCCTTGGCGATACCATGCTGCCTACTGAAGAAGGTCACTGGGTGGCGGATGAGAACAGCCCCTTCCTCTCCATGTGGGCAAAATGGGACAGCCAGTATTACGTCGATATTGCCACCAATGGCTATTGGTTTCGCCCTGGTTTGCAAAGCAACGTTGCCTTCTTTCCGCTGTATCCAATGTCCATGCAAGTGCTGGCGAAATTCTTCGACGGCAACTTGATCATGACGGGATTCGTCGTCAGCAATGTGACATTCCTCGGCGGATTGATCTTCTTCTATCTTTTGACCGAACTCGAACTCGGTTCAGACTCAGCCAGGCGTGCGGTGTACTACCTGGCATTTTTCCCCACCTCATTCTTTTTCTCTGCGGTCTACACCGAGAGTATGTTCGTCTTTCTCTCCATCGCCACCATGTACTTTGCCCGCAAACACCAGTGGATGTGGGCGGCAGTCTTTGGCATCCTCACGGCTGCCACACGCAACCTCGGCATTTTGATGTGGGCGCTCTGTATCTGGGAATGGCTGCGTTCGCAAGGCTGGGCGCTGCTTGCCGTGCATAAAAAAGAGACCTGGCTCAGCTTATGGGACGGTTTCAAGCGAAACTGGTTTGATCTCGTCATCATTTCGCTCATTCCTCTGGGCATGTTGGTATTCATCTATTTCCTCAAGGTTAATTTTGACCGTCCGCTGGCGTTCATTGAGGTGCAGTCGGCTTGGGGGCGCGAGAACGTCGGTCCGGTTGCGGTATTGCAGAAGAGCATCACCGGCTTGCTCGAAGGTGAAGTGAACAAAGGCTGGCTGACCCGCTTTTGGAACGTCTCTTTCTATTTGTTCTTTCTGGCATTGGTTCCGTTCATCTGGTACAGGCTGGGTGAAGGATATGCCATCTTTGTGCTTATCATGTTGTTCGTGCCGTCTGCCAGTTCCATAGGGAGCATCATCCGCTATTTGCTGACGCAATTCCCCGCCTTCATGATGATGGCGTGGTGGGGGCGTGACGACCGAGTGGACAGGGCGTTCAACTTTACCTTTGCCACTCTGCTGGGCGTGTTTGTGGTCGTTTTTGTCAATTGGATCTTTGTTGCGTAAAAGGAGTCCGTATGCCTTACGAAAATTATGCCAGATGGAAAACAGAAGCCATCACTGAAGAGCCCAAACTCTCCATCGTCATCCCTGCCTATAACGAACGTGAGCGGATCGTCGCCACGATTGGCGCGATTGCCTCCCATGTTTCCGATTTGGGCTTTCCGTGGGAGTTGCTGATCGCCGATGACGGCTCGAAGGATGACACGGTGGCATTGTGCGATGACCTGCATCTGGTGAACATGCGCGTACTTAGGGCGCCGAAGAATGGCGGCAAGGGCAGCGCTGTGCAGCGTGGCATGTTGGCGGCGCGCGGAACGTATGTCCTATTTGCCGATGCGGATAATTCCACGCCGATCGAAGAGGTGAGCAAACTATTGAACAAGTTGGAAAAAGAATCTTTTGATGTGGCGGTCGGTTCACGGGCGGCGGAAGGTGCGGAAGAGGGCAAGAAATCAATGTTGAGGAAGATTCTCAGTGGCGGCTTGCGCTGGATCGTGAGGCATATCTTCTTTATCCCGGTCAAAGACACTCAATGCGGGTTCAAAATGTACACACGCGAAGCCGCGCAGAAGCTGCATACCAAGCAAACCATCATGGGTTTTTCCTTCGACTTGGAAATTTTGTATCTCGCCTCAAAGTTCGGCTACAAGATCGCTGAAGTCCCCGTCTCGTGGATCGATGCCCCTGGTTCGAAGGTGGACACACGCAAAGAAGTGCAGCGCTTCCTGCGTGACCTGATGACGGTCAAGATGAATGATCTGAAAGGTGTGTATCGATAGGAGGACACCCATGCGAATAGCCATTGTTACTACCCATCCACCTTCCAAAGGTTCGCTGAACGAGTATGCCTATCACTTTGTCCGTTTTTTGAAGACCAAGACCGAGATGGTTGAGGAGATCATATTGTTGCTCGACGAACTGCCCGAGGGTCAGCAATATTCCCCGGAGCAGAACCAGGCTCAAGTTCCGGTGCGAAGCGTGCCGTGCTGGCAGTTCAATGCGCTGGATAATTCCTTCCGCATTCGCAAGGCAGTGCGGGAAGCGGATCCTGATATCGTGTTGTTCAATATCCAGTTCGCTTCATTCGGCGATAAAAAGGTGCCTGCCACGTTGGGTTTGCTTACGCCGTGGCTGTTGAAACTGGATGGACAAAAGGTGGTGGTGTTGCTGCACAACATCATGGAGACGGTGAATTTAAAGTCGGCGGGGTTTGGCAACAACCCGATTTTGGAAGCCGTGATCCGTTTGTTCGGCAACATCATTACGCGTTTTATCTTGAAGGCAGATTGGGTGGCGGTGACCATCCCGAAGTATGTGGAGATCCTGGAGAGCAAGTATGGCGCGCAGAATGTGCTGCTTGCGCCGCATGGTTCGTTTGAAGAACCGACCGAAACCGCGCCGAGCACCATGCCTGGTGGTAAGCCAACGGTGATGACCTTTGGGAAATTTGGAACCTACAAAACTGTCGATTTATTAGTGGAGGCACACGCTGTATTATTGAAGAAACATCCGGATATGCGGCTGGTCATTGCCGGTACCGACAGCCCCAATGCGGCAGGTTATTTGCAGGGCGTGCGCGACAGGTATTCGCATGTGCCGAATGTGGAATATACCGGGTATGTTGCCGAAGGCGATGTGCCGCGCATCTTTGGCGAGGCGTGGGTGGTGGCATTTCCGTACACATCCACCACGGGCAGTTCCGGGGTGTTGCATCAGGCGGGCGGATACGGCAAGGCGGTGGTATTGCCAAATTTGGGCGACTTTGCCGAACTGGTTTTGGAGGAAGGCTATGATGCCGAATTTTTCGAGCCAACCAGTGCCGATAGCTTGGCGGCATCGATCGCCAAGGTGATCGACAACCCTGAACGACAGCGCGAGATCGGGTTGCGAAATTATGCCGCCGCGAACGGCTTGCCGATCACTGAAGTGGTGGACTGGTATCTGATCCACTTTGAGGAATTGTTGAAGAGGAAATAGGAGTTTTTATGGACATCATAAAATCATCTCGGGACAATCTGCCGGTCCTTCAACTTAAGGGACGCTTCGATGCGCATGAAGTGGAACCTGTGAACGCCTGGCTGGCGGAGCACACCGGGAAGGGGGAGGCGAGGATCATCGTCAATTTGGAAGGCATGAATTTCATTGACTCAACGGCGCTTTCCACCCTGGTGCGTGGATTGAAGAACTGCCGTGAACGAAATGGCGATCTGCACATCTGTTCCTTGCAGCAGCCGGTGCGCGTCATTTTTGAATTGACGCGTCTTGACAAAGCCTTTGATATATTCCCCACCGAGGAAGAAGCCGCGAAAGGGTTCTAAGTGATTCCGGAAATTTCTGCCAAGCATCGTGATGCGTTCAAATCCCTGTCGGCAGGCTGGATGCGCGTTGGCGCGACCTGTGTGCAACTGCTGCGGGGAGATGAGGTTCTGATCGGCTGCCCCACTTCAAGCCTCTGCAATGAACCGTCGCTTTTGGTCTCGTCGTTTGCTTCCGGATTGACGCTGCAGATCTATGGTGTCACCGATCCCCGCTGGACCCCCACTGCCGAATCCATGCTGGATATTTTCGCAAACCTGCTCACAGTGGATGCGGATTTGGATAATCTCACAGCTGCCTTGGTGGAAACGCAAGACCGGCTCGTGGCGCTTTACGAATTGACCCAAGCCACCCGTCGTACGCTGGATATAAATTCACTGCTGGACCTGCTGATTAAGCAATCGCAACACTTGATGGATGTGGACGGTGGTTTTGTCGTTCTTAAGGAAAAGGATGGAAAGCCTCTCGTCCATCAAGTTTCTGAAAGACCGATCCACCCTGCTCATGCAGAAGCGGCAGCCACGCTGTACATGCGGGATCCCAGCCGGCATATTTTCAAAGACTCTGAAACGGTTCCGCTGGAACTGCGGAATGTGATGATGGTGACCCTGCCCGTGCGCGACGAAATCTCAGCAGCGGTGGGCTTGTTCAATAAAACTGGAAAATTCACCACCCCGGATATCAAACTTGCCAAAGCCATTGCGGGTCATATTGGCGCACAGTTGGAAAATGCCATGCTCCATAAAGAGGCGGTGGAACGCGCCCGCCTCGAAACTGAAATGGACATTGCCCGCCAGGTGCAGACCGCCATCCTGCCGCAGAGCATTCCGCAGGTGAAAGGTCTGGATGTTTTTGCAGAGTCCAACCCCGCGTTTGAAGTGGGCGGTGACTTCTTCGATGTCAGCACCCGTCAGGATGATACGCTGGTCTTTGCCCTCGGCGATGTGACCGGCAAGGGGATGCCCGCTGCGCTGTTGATGAGCATGACGCACACCATCATCAAATCGGCATCGCGGAATATGCCTTTCAATCATCCGCACCAGGTGCTGAACCGTCTCAACCACGACATGGCATCCGATTTTTCCAATGTGGGCATGTTTACCACGGTTATGCTGGGCTTGGTGGATTGCGCCAATTGCAAATTACATTACAGCAATGCCGGTCAGAGCCCTATTTATTTCATTCCCGCCAATGGAGAGCCAGCCTTGCTGGAGGCGCAGGATATCCCCGTGGGGATTTTGGATGCTGTGGAATACACTACCCAAAGCCTGAGCCTCTCGGTTGGGGATGTTTTCGTCGCCGCATCCGACGGATTCCCCGAGTCGCGCAACCCGGCTGGAGAGATGTACGGCTATGAGCGCATGCGAACGTTTCTTTCCGCTTCGCGCCATTTGCCCGCCAGAGAGATCGCCAGCGCCCTGCTGGCAGATGTGAATACCTTTTGCGGCACACATCCACAAGACGACGACCGCACCATCGTCATCCTTAAATTTGAAAAACAGGACGAAAAACGAATCATGTTCAATGAAAGTCTGATAGTTCGCGCCACATACGAAGACATTCGTCAGCCGTGCGAACGTTTGCGGGCGAACCTAGACCAAGCCGGAATTTCCGAAGAGGTTGCCAGCCTGTGTGAACTTTCCTTGCAGGAATTGCTCGCTAATTTGGTGGATCATGCCTATGAAGGCGACCCGAACCGTCAGATCACCGTACGCATGGCGGGTAGCCAGAAACAGATTTTCCTGCAGACGGAAGATACCGGCGTGCCCGCCAATTTGAAAATGGATGAGGTTCACATGCCCGAGCCCGAAGACCTTGCCGAAGGAGGCTATGGCATGGCGATCATCCGCTCGCTGATGGATGAAGTCCGCTATGACTCGACGCAGGGAAAAAACATCTGGACGCTTGTCAAAAACCTGAAATAAACGCCAAAGAGAAAGAGAAAATTATGTCACTTGAAATCAATCCCACCGAACAGATCATCAAAATTGCCGCCATCTCTTTGAAAGGACGGCTCGATGCCTTCGAAGCGCCCGCGCTTCGCAAAACCTGCGACGAATACATCGCCAATGGATTCGACCATTTCGTTTTCGACCTGACCGATGTCGCCATGATCGACTCCGCCGGGCTGGCGGTTCTGGTCAGTGTGCTCAAACGAGCGCGCCAGAAGAACGGTGATGTGCGCCTGGTCTGGCCCCGCGAAGAAGCGGCTTCCCGCATCCTCAAACTGACCAAGTTTGATCAGGTCTTCGTCTCCATCGAAAAATCCGAGATCGTGCCGAAAGGTTTCTAGCATGAGCAAAGCCAAGATCCTCGTCGTGGATGACGAGCCCAACAACCAGCGCATCCTTACCTACACCCTCAACAAAGCAGGCTATGAAAGTACTTCCGTTGCCGACGGCGAAAATACCCTGCGCTGGCTTGAGGTCAATACGCCCGACCTGGCAATTCTCGATGTCTCCATGCCCGGCATGGACGGCATCACCCTGTTGCAGCACATCCGTGCCATGCCGCAGTATGCCCACCTCCCGGTCATCATCCTCACCGGCAGCGGCGATGATGATGAACGCATCCGCGCCGAAAAGGTTGGTATTCAAGGGTTTCTTACCAAGCCTGCCAGTTCCAAGACCGTGTTGGAGGTGGTAGCCAGCCTGCTTCCTTCCCCATGAGTAAGATCAAGGAACTTCTCCACTCCAAATTCGCCTCTGCCAGCGCGCTGCTCATGCTCAGCATGACCGTTGTCAACGCGGGCAATTACATCTACAACCTTATCATGGGCAGGTGGCTGGGTCCTTCGCTGTTTGCCGACCTATCGCTCATCGTCACCCTGCTGTTGGTGGTGACCTTCCTCACCGCGCCGATCCAAATGACTTCTGCGCGGTATGCCGCCATTCATACTGCCGATGGGGATGATAAAACCCTCGCTTCTCTTCGACGTTTTATCTGGTTCGTTGCCCTCAGCCTTGGTCTTACGCTGACAGCGTTCTTCGCCATCTTTGCGCCGGCGCTAAAGAATTTTTTTCATACGCAATCATCCCTTCCATTTGTTATTTTCGGCATGGCGCTGCCATTCAGCATGGTACAAGCCGTGGAGCGTGGAATGTTACAGGGGCGCACCAACTTCAAGATTTTGGCGATCAGTTACCAGGTCGAGATGTGGAGCCGCTTGCTGGTCAGCATTCTGTTGGTGGCGCTGGGGCTTTCCGTCAATGGGGCAGTGATTGGTATCAGCTTGTCCTTTGTCTTCACCTGGTGGGTGGCGCGTTCCGCTGTAACCGGGCTTGCGTCGAAGGAACCCATTTCCAAAGCGATGCGCATGGAACTGCTGGCATTTGCCGCGCCGGTGTTGGTCTCGCAGTTGGGGCAGATCCTGATCAACAACAGCGACGTGATCCTGGTGAAGCGCTTTTTTGAAACCAGTGATGCCGGCAAATACGCTGCACTGGCGCTGATCGGCCGCATTGTGTTCTTCGCCACCTGGTCGGTGGTGACGACCATGTTCCCGATCGTGGCGCAAAAACAAAAGATGGGCGAAGCGCACACGCATTTACTATGGATATCGCTGGGCATTGTTGGGGGCATTTCTCTGCCGGTGGTGCTGCTGACCTTGTTCTTCCCGCAATGGGTCATTACGATCTTGTTCGGTGAAAAATATTTGGGCGTTGCCAATTTGTTATGGTTGTATGCGCTGGCGACCTCTTTGTATTCGATGGCGAATGTTGTCATCAATTATCGTCTGTCCCTCGGCATGGGGCGTGAGACCGGCTTTGCCATTGCGGCGGGATTTGCACAAGTCCTGGGTATTGTCTTTTTCCACGCTTCTCTGGCACAGGTGGTGTACGTGCAGGTGATCGTCATGGCGGCGCTGTTCCTTGCGCTGCTGTGGCATAACTTTTTACACCGGCGAACGGTTTCCTTTTTGCGGACGGTGATACACCATGCTTGATCTGTTGCTTTCCCTCTCCACGAATGCCTTGCTGATCTTTGATGAAACTGGCAGGATTCTGCGCGCCAATGAAGCAGCCGTGGAGATGTTCGGATGGTCGTTGAAGGAACTGAAAAAGAAAAATCTATCAGCCCTGTTGCCGCAACCGCATGTTCGGCGGCATGCCAAATTATTTCAATCGTTTCTGGAGGGTGAGGGAACCAGCCGTCACATGGGCGGGTATCGTTCTGTGGTGGCGCGGCGCAAGAACGGCGAGGAGTTCCCGGTGGAGGCTTCCATTGGCAAAGGGGAACTGGATGGCAGGCTGGTGGCGGTTGCTTCGCTGCGCGATATTGCGCACGACATGCGCAACCGGATGTCCATGCAGAAAATGGCGGAAGATCTACAAAAGAAGCTGACCTTTGAAGAATTGACCGTACACTTTGCAACGAAGTTCATGAACGTTTCCACAGAAGAGGTTGGCGCAGCCATTCAAGAGGCGCTGGCTGTGCTGGGAAAACTGTTCGATGTGGACCGTGTCTATATTTTTGAACTCGTCGACAACCGGACGGTTATGAACAATACCTATGAGTGGTGCGCCGAATCGGTCACTCCACAGATCGAAAACCTGCAGGGATTGCCGACAGAAATCGCCCCGTGGTGGATGAAGTACTTGAACAATAACGAGACGATCATCGTGCCGCGTGTTTCTGAAATGCCGCCGGAAGCCTCCTCTGAACGCGCGATTCTGGAAGAGCAAAACATCCAGTCGTTGCTGGTGACGCCCATGCTGTCGGATGAGGGGTTGTTTGGGTTTGTCGGCTTTGACTCGGTGTTGCATGAGCGCGTGTGGACGAAGGACGAAGTGAGTCTGCTGAATGTAATTTCAGTCCTGATGACCAATACCATCATTCGTCAACGCAGTCAGCGGGAATTCATGAAACAGCGCGATTTTGCCCGGACCATTGCCACGCAAATGGGGCAGGGACTAACGATTACGAATGAGAATGGACAATTCGAGTTCGTCAATGAGTCCTATGCCAGAATGCTTGGGTATGATGTGTCTGAGTTGATCTGGCGCACCCCATTCGATGTGACATTCCCCGAAGATAAAGGCGTGTTGGAAGATTCGCTCCGGCAAAGGATGAACGGCGAGATCACCACCTATGAAGCTCGTCTGCGCGGAAAACAGGATCGCGAAGTATATGCGCTCATCACCGGCGTTCCGCGCTGGGTGGATGGAAAATATGCCGGTTCCATCACGGTCATTACCGACCTGACAGAGCGCCGCCAGATGGAGGAAAAACTTCGCAGGTATGCCAGGGCGATCGAAAAGAGCAACATGGACCTTGCCGAAGCGCGGGATCGTGCTCTGGAAGCGTCGTATCTCAAAAGCGCTTTCCTCGCCACCATGAGCCACGAGATCCGTACGCCCATGAACGCCATCGTGGGAATGAGCGAATTGTTGTTGGATACGCCTTTGACCCCGGAACAGCGCGAATTTGCCAGCGTCATTGAGTCGTCCAGCCAAAATTTGCTTGCTATTCTCAATGATATTTTGGACTTTTCCAAGATCGAAGCGGGGAAACTGTCGATCCGGCCGGGGGTGTTCAATCCCGCGCAATTGATGCGGGAAACCGCCATGCTGTTTAACCATACCGCGCGTGAAAAGCATATCCAAATGTCGTTGGTGGTCTCTGCCAGCATTCCCGAAACTCTGGTGGGCGATGCCGGGAGGATCCGTCAGATCCTGAATAATCTGGTCAGCAATGCCATTAAATTCACTCCGGCACGGGGCTCCATTTTCCTGAATCTATCAGGGACTCGCATCAACGAGAACATCATCATGACCACGTTCACAGTTCAGGACACGGGCGTTGGGATTCCCGTTTCCGTCCGACCGAAACTGTTCGAACCCTTTACCCAGGCAGATTCGTCTCATACCCGCAAGCACGGAGGCACCGGGCTGGGGCTTGCCATCTCCAAGCGTCTGGCGGATCTGATGCATGGGGAGATCGGCTACAACTCCATTGAAGGGACGGGTACCAGTTTCTGGGTCAGCCTGCCGTTGCCGCTGAAGGAAACCCGGTTGGAGAAGCAACTGTCTGATCTGCCTGAGCCGGAAAAAGCCTCCCAAACATTCAAAACCGATAAATCGATCTTGATCGTGGAAGATAATCTAGTAAATCGCGATCTGTTCACGCTTCAACTACGGGAATTTGGGCTGGTTGCAAAACAGGCAACCAACGGAAGCGAAGCCGTGGAGCTTTTGGCGGTGAATCCTGATGACTACCTGCTGGTTCTCATGGATTTGAACATGCCGGTCATGGATGGCTTTGAAACCATCCGGCTGATCCGGAAAAACGAAGAAGGAACACAGCGCCACATCCCGGTGATTGCCGTGACTGCAAACGTCATGCCGGGAGTGCGTGAACTATGCCTTCAGGCTGGCATGGATGATTACTTGAGCAAGCCGGTATCCTTGCAGGACCTGCAGAGGGTTCTTGAAAAATGGTTGCATTACCCGGGCTGATCTGGGATTGTTAATGCTGCGGAAATAAGTATCGGGGAAATTTAAATCCACGGTCATACGATGAACCTCTTGCAAATACCCAAAATTGATATAAGGCATTCCGATCTTTCTGCATTTCGGAATATCTTCATGAGTACAAATGACGGCCTGTGTCACAATAAATTTTTGATGTAATTTTCATGTGATGACAGTTTTGGTAGTTTTTTGCCAAGTTATGTCATAATATTGTGAAAATTCGCCCCGTAATCCATTGCGGGGCACGGTGTTATAAAAACAGGAGGCTGCTTCATATGAAGATCACGCTCATTTCGCCCAAAGGACCGTTGTACCGCCATCGTGGGGGGATTTTCAAAAAGAACCTTCGGTATGCCCCGCTGACATTATCCACGCTTGCCGCCTACATCCCGCCCGAGCTCAACGCCACCGTTGAGATTCTCGACGAAGGCATCGAGGATGTGGATTTGAACCTGCAAACCGATCTGATCGGGATGACCGTCATCACCGGTTCGTCGCATCGTGCTTATGAACTTGCGGCTCATTTTCGCGGACGGGGGATTCCCGTCGTGCTTGGCGGACCCCATATCACGCTGATGCCGGAGGACGCCCAACCGCACGCTGACTCCATTGTTGTGGGGTATGCAGAAGACACCTGGCCTCAACTCTTGCGTGATTTTGCCGCGGGGCAAATGAAGCGACGCTATGATATGGCGCCTGATCTCAGCCTGGCAAACCGTCCCTTCCCGAAGCGCGAGTTGATGAAGAAACAGCATTACCTCACCACGCATGTTTTCGAAGCGACGCGTTCCTGTGTACACAGTTGCGAGTTCTGCGTTGCGCCCACTGCGTGGGGCATTCATCCCTACTTCAAACCCGTTGAAGATGTGGTCGCGGATATCAAACAGCACTGGGGGCGCAAGATCATCTTCATTGACCTGAACCTCATTTCTGATAAGGAATACGCCGCCCGTTTGTTCGAGGCGATGATTCCACTCAAGGTGAATTGGTTCGGGTTGTCCACCACACTTCTCGGTAAGGACGATGCGCTCCTTTCCCTTGCTGCTCGCAGTGGCTGCACAGGTTTGCTGATGGGTTTTGAGTCCATTTCAACTGCCAACCTGCGCCAGACCAAAAAAGGTTTCAACTCGCCTGGTGAATACAAGGAACTGACTCAAAAACTCCACAGGCATGGCATCACGCTTATGGCATGTTTCACCTTCGGGCTTGACCATGACACCACTGATGTCTTCATGCAGACCGCCAAATTCGCCATTGATGCAGGCATTGACCTGCCGCGTTTTGCCATCGTCACACCTTTTCCGAATACAGGTTTATACAAACGCCTCGAATCTGAAGGACGCATCCTCACCAAGAATTGGGAGTTGTACGATGCCCAGCATGTTGTCTTTCAACCCAAGTTGATGACACCCTCCGAATTGTATGAAGGACACGAAAAAGCCTGGAAGTACACCTACTCTGCATCAGCAATGGCAACGCGTTATCTTAAATCTCGCATCCAAACTCCGGTGTGGTGGATCGCCAACATGGGCTATCGTTTCTACGCTCATCATCTTAAAGATTTTTACAACTGCGATTGGATCATCGGTCAACTCGACGAAAGACCTGTCAGCCCGGTCTTCATGCCTGAAACCGTGACCGAACTGGCGCTGCCAGTGGTGGATAAAGGAGATAACGCCCCATGCGGTTAACCCTCATACATCCCTGTATCGGTCGCCGCAAAGACCAGCCCTACATTCGCCTCTGGCAAATGGAGCCGCTTCCGCCTGCCGCCATTGCAGGGCTTACTCCCGCTGGTGTGGAGATCAAATTCTACGATGATCGCATGGAGCGCATCCCATACGATGAGCCGACCGATCTGGTCGGCATCAGTGTGGAAACGTACACCGCCAAGCGTGCTTATCAAATTGCCAGCGAATATCGCAAGCGCGGTGTGCCTGTGGTGATGGGCGGCTTTCATGCCACGTTATGCCCTGAAGAAGTCTCTCAATATGCCGATTCAGTTGTCGTTGGTGAAGCAGAGACGCTTTGGGAAACCGTCCTCAAAGATGTGGAACGCAAGACGCTCAAGCCATACTATCGAGCGGATTCCCGTCCCTCTCTTGCGCGGATGAAACCCCAGCGCCTCATTTACAAGGGGAAGAATTATCTGCCCATCGGCTTGGTTGAGGCTGGAAGAGGCTGCCACTTCGTCTGTGACTTCTGCGCCGTACAGACCGTCTTCGGTCACACGCAAACTCGCCGCCCCGCCGACGACATTTTCACCGAACTTGAGCAACTGCGCGAGAAGCCCCTCATCTTCTTTGTGGACGATAACATCACGTCCAATATGGCACAGGCGAAAGAGTTCTTCAAAGAACTGAAGAAGTTGAAGATCCGCTGGGTCAGTCAGGCGAGCATCAACGCCGCACACGACGAGGAATTTTTGCACCTCATCAAAGAGAGCGGATGTCAGGGAGTCTTGATCGGCTTCGAGTCGCTCAACCCTGACAACCTCAAAAAGATGAACAAAGGCTTTAACACCATGCAGGGCGGATACGAAAAAGCCCTGGCAAATTTGCGCAAGTACAACATCCGCCTCTACATCACCTTTGTCTTTGGCTACGACGAAGACACCGAAGCCAGTTTCAAACAAACCGTGGACTTTGCCCTGCATCACAAGTTCTACATTGCCGCCTTCAATCACCTGACACCTTTCCCAGGCACACCGCTCTACAAACGCCTTGAACAGGACGGACGATTGCTCTTCGATAAATGGTGGCTGGATGACCGCTACTCGTACAACATGATCCCCTTCCAACCTGCACACATGACGCCCGAACGCCTGCAACGCGGATGTGTGGACGCCCGCGCCGAATTCTATAACTGGAGCAACATCTGGAACCGCAGCATGGATTCGGTCAATCGCTCCAGTGCGTTGATGTGGTGGCAGTTCTACGGCATCAATGCCATGTTCCGCCGCGAGGTGCGTCAGCGTGATTACTATCCGCTGGGGGATGAGTCTTTTAGCGGAACCCTGCTCAAAGTCCGCGAACGAGGCGAGCCGATACATTGGTAAAGACCTTAACCACAATGGTTTTCCTTCGTGGTAAAAAATTAAATCCCCATGCCCCTTCCTCCCGCCACTCTTCCCCCTGAATACCTGCCTCTCAAACGAAAGTTGATGAGCGAACACAAGGACGAGTTCGCTTCCTTCCGCAAAGAGGATGTGCGTCTGCGCCTGGTCGAGATCGTCACCTTCTTTTTCGTCTGGTTGGGCGGCGCGGCATTGACCTTGTTTGCCGTTTCGCTTTCAACTCTCTGGCTGAAACTTCCGCTGATGGCTCTCGGCATTTTCCTGTGCGGACTGGCATTCTTCGTCTTCTTTCTCGAAGTTCACGAAGGCATGCACAGCGTCTTATTCAAAAATAAATTATTGAACGATCTTGTCTCGTTTATATTTTGCCTGCCCCTCTTCATGTCATTGACCAGCGCCGTCATCCTGCACCTGCGGCATCATCGTTATCTCGGCGAACAAGGCGACCCGGACGAATATCGCTTCTATGCCAAAACGAAATTGGGCTTGATGCTTCTATACTACGGGCGTTTGTTCATTGCCCCCACGATCTATATCTTCTTGATCCCCGTGCTGGGATACCGCCACGGCACATCCCGCCAGCGGCGGCGCATCCTGCTTGAGTTTGCAGTGATGCTGGTTTTCTACGTCTTCATCTTTTCTCAAGTGCCGTTCTTGGATCTTTTGTTCATCTGGCTGATTCCCACTACTGTCACAGGCTTTTTGATCGGTTTGTGGGGGCTTGCCCAGCACGCGCTGACTGACGCCAAAGATCCCTTGCTTGCCAGCCGTTCTGTTCATGCCAGCCCGCTGGTTTCGTTTTGCTTCATTAATCAGAACTATCACCTCGAACATCATCTCTTCCCCGAAGTCCCCAGTTATCACCTCAAAAAAGTCTACGAAGTCACCTGGCAGCAACTGCCCTACGCGCTCTCCTCCGATTCATACATCGGCTTCATGCGAGATTTCATTCGCCTGAGCGTTAAACTCGAAGATAAACCCATTGGTTACACCGAGATCATCGGTTGGTGATATGCCCGCCCACCATTACGAACTCGCCACGCAACATGACGACCCCGAACTGCGCCGCCTGCTGCGTGAGAATCCATTTGCGGGTTCGATCTCGTTATCACTGGAGCGTGAGCCGAATTACTTCCTTGCTTCCGCCATTGAAGGCACGTTCCATGAAACGCTGGTCGTGCGTGATTCGAAGACCCGTCAACTCGTCGGCATCGGCGACCGATCTGTGCGCCCGCTCTTCGTCAACGGCGAGATAAAAGATGTCGGTTACTTCAGTGGCTTGCGCGTGGACTCGAAATATCAACATGGGTTGGCGCTTGCGCGTTTTCTCGGCAAAGGCTGGGAGGGTCAGCGTGAGCAGCACAAAGATGGGCGTGCAAAGTTCTATCTCATGAGCATTGTTTCCGATAACAACCCCGCCCAACGTTTGCTTGATTCAAAGTTGCCGCATTATCCGCGCCTGCATCGCCACACGCACATGTGTACGTATGCAATTCACCCAGCCCGCCCCAAAAAAGAATCAAAAATAAAGATCACCCGCGCCACAGCGGATCTGATTCCTGCCATCGTAGATTGTCTCCACCGCAACGGGATGCGTCACCAATTTGCCCCGCACTGGACGGAAGAGACGCTTCTTTCCCCGCTCACACCTGGTCTTTCCATCTCGAACTTTTTCCTCGCCCAAAGCGGATTCCGCATCCGCGGCTGTTTGGCGTTGTGGGATCAACAAGCCTGCAAGCAAACCGTCGTGCGCGCATACAGCGGCACCATGGCACGTTTTCGCAAAGTCATTAATCTGTTCACCCCGCTGCCCGAACCCGGCACACGCCTCAACCAATGCTTCGCCTGCTTCCTCGCCGTGGACGATGATGACCCCGAAGTCTTTTCTGCTTTGTTACGAACTCTGCACAACGAAGCCGCCCGCCTTCGCTACGATTACTTTCTGCTCGGTTTGACGAAGGATAGTCCCTTTCATTCCATCGTTAAAACCTACCGACCCATCACCTACGAAAGCGACATTTACCTCGCCGCCTGGGAAGATGGCTTCGACGACATTACCCGCGTAGACAACCGTCCCTCCGCGCCTGAGATCGCTCTTTTATAACGAGTATCCATGACTTTTATCGAAATCCTTATTTCTCCATTGATCCGTTTTTTTGCAGACGCGCTGGTCGCTTTTTGCGTGTCTCTTGAAAAACTGCCCTTCCTGCGCTCGCCGACTGGGTATAACAATCCGCGCGTGCGCCGCATGGTGGGCGGCATCGGCTATTGGGCGCACTCCTTTCGCCTGACCCTGCCAAACATCCGTAAGTGGATGAAGACCCGAGGCGAACTTTTTCCGATGGTTTTGCAGGTGCAGACCATCAACCGCTGTAACGCCGCCTGCGCGTTTTGTCCGTACCCGTACACCGTCCATTTGCAGGAGAAGCGAGTTATGGATGACGCGCTTTACAGCAAGATCGTGGACGAATGCGTTACCGAGCCAGACCTGCACGACTTCGTGCCGATGTCCAAGAATGAGCCGTTATTGGATGTCAAAATGGAAGAACGGGTTGCGGAGTTCAAACAAAAGGCGCAGCGACATCAACTGGTAGAGTTGGTTACCAACGGCAGCCCATTGATACCCGGACGCATTAAACGCCTGATGGCTGCCGGGGTGGACTTACTCACGGTCAGTGTCAACGCTGCGAACGAAGAGACCTACAATCAGGTGATGGTGGGTCTCTCATGGAAGCAGGTGATGAATAATCTGGAGGCGCTTTCCAAAGAAGACCTGGCGATGACCAACGTATACCTGCGCTTTGTCAGCGAGCAGGATAACCGCAAAGATTTGCAGGTCTTTCGGAATCGTTGGAAGGGGTTCAACCTGTTCACGTTCAACGTCAATAACCGCGCTGGGACGGTAAAGGATTACGAGACGAAGATCATCGATTATGCCGATTTCATTCAGCGCATCAAACGCATGGCGGGTAGTCACACGTACCCGGTCTGCCCGTACATTTTTAGTTTGATGCACATTTTGGAGAATGGCGATGTGCCCATGTGTTCGAACGATTGGGCGAATCGCGAGGTATTGGGGAATGTCCGCACGCAGAGCATTCGCGAAATTTACAACTCGCCGCGCATGAATCAACTCCGCGAACTGATGGCGCAGGGGCGTTTTGAAGAGATCGACGCCTGCCGCGAGTGCTCGTTCTATCATGAGTGGATGAAACCGCTCACAGCGGAAGAAAAAGTTCAAGTTGTTGAACCCGTTACCGGTTAAGAAAGAAGCGAGGCATTTTATCCAATGAGAATTACGTTTATTCGTCCACATATCACAGCCCGCCGCGCAGCAGATGCACTCGAGCCGCTGGTCTTTGGCATTCTGGCAAAATTGACTCCGCCCGATGTGGAGATCAAATTTTATGATGCGCGCATTGAACCCGTGCCGCTTGATGAACCGACCGATCTTGTAGCGTTGACGGTGGAAACCTTTACCGCGAAATATGCCTATCAACTTGCGATGCATTTTCGCGCGCGCGGTGTGCCCGTGGTGATGGGGGGCTATCATCCCACGCTGCTGCCCGATGAAGCCTTGCAGTTTGCCGATGCGATTGCCATCGGCGATGCGGAAACGGTCTGGGCGCAGATCGTGGAAGATGCGCGGGCGGGCAGGTTGAAGCGCGTGTATCAATCGCAGCCAAACCTTGAGACCGATGGTGTGGTACCCGACCGCAGTATTTTTGCAGGGAAAAAATACAAGCCGCTGCACTTGATGCAGATCGGGCGCGGATGTAAATACGCCTGCGACTTTTGTTCGATCCATGCCTTTTATGGGCGCGACATGCCACGCCGTTGTTTGGACGATGTCTTGAAGGAAGCGGAAGAACTACGCGGCAAATATGTTTTCTTTGCTGATGATAATCTGTTCAATGATCTTGAGTATGCTGAGAAATTGTTTGAGGCGTTGATTCCTTACAACATTCACTGGTCTTGTCAGGTCAGTTTGGATATTGCTCAAAACCCGCATCTGTTGGACTTGATGGCGCAGAGTGGTTGCATCGGCTGCCTGGTTGGGTTCGAAACGCTGGATGAAGCCAACCTGGTACAGATGCGCAAAAAATGGAACAAGAAATACGGCGACTACGCTAATACGCTGGCGCGCTTCCACGAACGCGGAATCATGGTCTTTGGTTCTTTTGTATTTGGCTACGACCACGACACACCTGATGCCTTTGCCCGCACTTTTGATTTTGCGATGCGTTCCAAACTGGCGCTGGCACAGTTCAACCCGTTGATTCCAACGCCTGCCACTTCGTTGTTCGAACGTTTGAAGAAGGAAGACCGTCTCATCTATCCGCGTTGGTGGCTGGATGATTCATACCGCTATGGCGAAACCATCTTCCGCCCCAAAGGGATGACACCCGATCAATTGGCGGAAGGCTGTTTCAAAATTCGGCAGGACTTTGGCAAATACGGTTCCATCTTTCAGCGGATGCTTTCGTCGCAGGCGAATTCGGGTTCGCTGTACAATATGTTCGCTTTTTTAGCGGTTAACATTGCATCCATCAAAGAGATCTACAACAAACAGGGTGTGCCGCTTGGCAATGGTGCGCCGCTCGATGTGGCTGAACTGGCTTTGGAAGTACCCAACTTTAATAATGTGAGGCTTGCATGAAAGTAACCCTGATCTATCCCGCCATTGGACGTTATCTCGACGAAGCCTGCATGGAGCCGCTTTCGCTCGGCGCGCTGGCAGGCTTTACCCCGCCCGATGTGGAAGTAGTGTTATACGACGACCGCCTTGAGCCGATCCCTTTTGATGAGCCGACGGATCTGGTCGCCATCACAGTTCAGATCTACGCGGCGCGGCGTTCCTATGAGATCGCAGCCGAGTATCGCAAACGGGGGGTCAAGGTCATCATGGGCGGAGTCCATGCCACTTTGCTGCCCGAGGAAGTATCGCAACATGCCGACTCGATCTTCATTAGCGATGCCGAGAATCTCTGGCATGAGGTCATCGCCGATGCGAAGCAGGGCAAACTCAAACCGGTCTATCGCGGAGCCGCCACCACGCCCCAGCCGGATACGCTCACGCGCCGCGATCTGTACAAAGGCAAAAAATACCTGCCCATCTCCCTGCTGCAATTCGGGCGCGGATGCCGTTACGTCTGCACATTTTGCGCAGTCAGTTCATACTTCGATCATCGCCATTTCTACCGCAGTGTAGCGCAGACCATTGAAGAGATGAAAAGTCAGGATCGCAACACCTTCTTCTTTGTGGATGACAACATCGTCTCCGATTTTGAGTCGGCGAAAGCCTTGTTCCGCGAGTTGATCCCGCTCAAGATACATTGGGTCTCGCAAGCCAGCATTGACATGACCCGTGACCGCGAGTTGATGGACTTGATGGCGAATAGCGGCTGTCTGGGGAATGTCATTGGTTTTGAATCCATCGAAGCCAAAAGCCTGCGCTCCATGCACAAGGGACAGAATCTGAAAGGCAAACACGGCTACGAAGCCTATACCGAGCAATTGGAGATTCTGCGTGACCACGGAATGCAAACCTGGGCGGCTTTTACGGTTGGGCACGATTACGACACGCCCGATTCCATTTTACGCACGCTCGATTTTGCCCTGGAAAATAAATTTACTTTTGCCGCGTTCAATACGTTGCTTCCATACCCGAACACCGCTCTCTACCGAAAATTGGAAGCGGAAGGTCGCCTGCTTTATGATGGCAAATGGTGGCTGCATGAAGATTATCGCTACAACCAAGCTGCCTTCCGCCCTGCGTTGATGACGCCTGATGAATTGACCGAAGTGTCGTACCATGCCCGCAAGACATTCAACAGCGTCGGCTCCATCTTCAGCCGCGTTTGGGATTTCAAGACCAACATGCGTAACCCATACCGCTTGGGCGTTTATCTCGTCTATAACCCGATCTTCAGAAAAGAAACGCTCAAGAAACAAGGAATACGTTTGTAAGTCAGACTATAGACCGTGGTCAGCCATCGGCGGTCTTCAAGAGATTAGAAAGGCTCAAACCCGTCCCTATGCTTCCCTCCCTCACCAGCCAAACTCTTCCACGCCAAGACCTGACGCCTGAAACCATTCAGGAAATGTTCGATGTCTTCAACGAGAACTTTTCCCAGACCTCGCTCGATCTTTTTACCCGCGACCTGAACAACAAGAACTGGGTCATCCTGATCCGCGACGATGAGAAAAATATCGTACAGGGCTTTTCCACGCTCGGCATTTACGAGACCGATTATCAAGGTCAATGTATCACGGCGGTTTACTCTGGCGATACCATCATCCGCCGCGCGTATTGGGGCACGCCTGAACTCCCTAAAAAATGGATTCATACCGTGCTCGAAAAAACAGCCAATATGCCCCAACCTGTCTATTGGCTGCTGATCTCATCTGGATACAAAACTTATCGCTTCCTCACCGTTTTTTATAAAGAGTTTTATCCCTGTTACAACCAGCCCACCCCGCCTGAAACCCAAAGCCTGATGAACTTCCTAGCCTCCCAACGCTACGGCGACGATTTTTATCCCGACCTCGGCGTTGTCCGCTTCAAAGATGGCGCAACCCCATTGCGCGAAGGCGTTGCCGAAGTCACAGACGAACGTCTCTCCGATCCGCACATCGCGCATTACATCAAAGTCAACCCGCATCACGACCAAGGCGATGAACTTGTCTGCCTCACTCGCGTCCATCCTGATAACTTCACCCCCGCAGGCAGGCGCATGGCGCGATGAAAGCCGCACTCGCCAACCGTCTCTGGCTATTCACATCCCGCAAAGCCGCAAAGGATTTTCACAAAGCCTCGCAGAACGTAGCCAAAACGCAGGCTGGCATATTGCGAAATTATCTAACCAAAAATCAACATACCCATTATCTAAAAAAACATTCGCCACTTTCCACTCCCTACTTTCCACTTTCCACCCACGAAGACTACCTCCCCTACATTGACCGCATCGCGAACGGCGAACAGAATATCCTGACCCGCGACCCCGTTCAACTCTTCGAACTTTCAAGTGGCTCTACCTCTGCCTCGAAGATGATTCCCTACACGCGGACTCTCCAACGTGAATTTCGCCTCGCCCTCTCAACCTGGATCCACGACCTGTACACGCATCATCCCGCGCTGATGGCGGGTCCCGCTTACTGGAGCATCTCCCCGCTGACGTCTGGTCCGCGCCGCACGCCCGGGGGCATTCCCATCGGCTTTGAAGAGGATAGCGCCTATCTCGGCTCATTCGGCTCGATCATCGAATCGTCTTTAATGGCAGTTCCCAACTTCGTCAAACACATTCAAGATGTGGACGATTTCCGTTATGTCACGCTGCTGTATCTCTTGCGCTGCGAAGACCTGCGCCTGATCTCCGTTTGGAATCCCACCTTCCTGACACTTTTGCTTGCACCCTTGGAAACCTGGTGGGACTCGCTCCTAAAAGACCTCGCTGATGGAACCATCACTCCACCCAATCAATCTCCACTTTCCACTCGCCACTTACCACCTTTGCGATCCCCCGCTAACTCTCTTTCAAAAATTTCCCCAACCAACTACCCCTCCATCTGGCAGCACCTTTCCCTCATCTCCTGCTGGGCAGACGGCGCATCTGCTCCCTATGCAAAGGAATTGCAATCTCACTTTCCAAATGTGACCATCCAGCCCAAAGGCTTGCTTGCCACCGAAGCGTTTATCTCCTTCCCACTGACGGGATATGACGGCGGCGCATTGGCGGTCACCTCGCACTATTTTGAATTCCTCGCAGAAAATGGCGATGTTCTTCTCGCAAACCAAATCGAAAAGGGAAAATCCTATTCCGTCATCGTTACCACCGGTGGGGGACTGTATCGCTATCAACTTAACGACATCGTGGAAGTGACCGATTTCTACAACCAGACCCCTTGCATCAAATTCATCGGCAAGGCAGATAAGGTCTCCGATTATTTTGGCGAAAAACTCAATGAGCAGTTTGTTGTTGCTGTTCTAAAGGAAATTTTTGCAAAGAATAACCTCAACCCCATCTTCTACATGCTCGCTCCTGATGACACCCCACCCTTTCATTACACCCTTTATATCGAACTCGACAACCCAACCATCAAACTACCAAACTATCTACCTATCGAATTGGATAACTCGTTGCGCACCAACTTCCACTACGACTACTGCCGAAAGTTGGGTCAACTCGCTGAAACGCAAATCGTTCAAGTCGAAGATGGAAGCGAGGCTTACATCAAAGCCTGTCAACAGCGCGGACAAAAATTGGGAGATATAAAAGCATCTGTATTGCAAAGATCCACTGGCTGGGGCGGGTGGTTTTCATCCCCTTTTACGAAATAGACACACCACCCAGGCATTTGGGTGGTATGGTTAATAGCATGCTGCGTCCCGAATCTTTTCTTACCCACACCCTTGTGCATCATCCGCATGGGCAGGCAGTCACGCGTATCCTTGCCGCAGCCATCCATGCTGTCGAACCGCAGGCAGCGATCCGCCGATTTGTTAAGTTGAATGGAAACACGCTTGAAGTGGATGGACAAAAATATGATTTGAGTGAAACGGGGCGGATTCTTATCCTTGGCTTGGGGAAGGCGTCTCTGAGCATGGCACAACCCCTGGCAGATATGCTCGCGCCTCATTCTCCCCGCGGCTTGCTCATTCCAAAAGTGAATTTTCCTTTCCCTGTGGGCGGATTCGAGATTCAACCCGGTGATCATCCCGTCCCCGGTCAAAACAGTTTGCAGGCAGGCGCAAAAGCCATACGTCTTGTGCATGGACTTAATGAAAACGACCTCGTCATTTGCCTGATCTCCGGCGGCGGCTCTGCTTTGATGACCGCGCCGCATGCTGGCATCTCACTGCCTGAATTGCAGCAACTCACATCCCTGCTGCTTGCCTGCGGCGCGCGCGTGGACGAGATCAACACCCTGCGCCGTCACCTGGATCAACTCAAAGGCGGCGGGCTGGCGCGTATGGCGTCTCCGGCGCGGGTGGTCAGTTTGATCCTTTCGGATGTGGTGAACAGCCCGCTCGAAGCAATTGCTTCCGGTCCCACTGCGCCAGACCCATCCACCCGAGCAGATGCGCTGTCAGTTTTGGAAAAATATGGATTGCAGGAAAAAGTTTCAGCGCCGATCCTTGCCGCGTTGAAATCCCTGCCCGAAACGCCCAAGCCCGGCGATGCTGTATTTGCGCGGACGCAAAATGTGATCGTGGGCAGTAATCTTCAGGCGGCAGAATCTGCTCTCCGTCAGGCGCGAAGCGAGGGGTTTCATCCACACTTGTTGGGAAACGATTGGCAGGGCGAAGCGCGGGATGTCAGCCGGACCATAGGTCAGGTCTTGAAAACGACCGATGCCGAACGTCCGTTTTGTTTGGTGGCAGGCGGTGAGACCACTGTCACCCTGCGCGGACGCGGGCACGGCGGACGCAATCAAGAGTTGGCGCTGGCGGCTGTGAATGAACTGAAAGGCATGGACAATGTGTTGCTGGTGACGCTGGCAACCGATGGCGAGGATGGCTCCACCGATGCGGCGGGGGCGGTGGTCAGTGGGGAGACGTTTCAACGTGGCATCGAGTTGGGGATTCGCCCGGACCCGTTTTTGCAGAATAACGATTCGTATTCGTATTTCAATACATTGGGTGATTTATTGAAGGTCGGAGCGACATCTACGAATGTCAATGACCTGCTGTTTTGTTTTAGGTGGTAATGATTTCTGGTGATGTAAAAAATAGCGGGGACTATTTTCCTGATTGGCTCATAAACGTATTCCACCGATTGTTCCTTTGCATGCCATAGACCGTGTCAGCGGTCAGCTTGTCTAAATATCTTTTGGCGTTTTTTACTTGTTACTCGAAATGGTGACATTTTTGACAAACTGCCACTTGACTCTGGTATACAGTTTTGGTATTATGTTATCGATAACATGTTATCGATAACATGTTTACTAGGTGATTTCCTTGACCCTCCCCATCCAAAAGAAACGCGTCACAATTAAAGACGTTGCCCAAGCGGCAGGTGTATCCACACAAACCGTTTCACGCGTGATGAACAAGTTCTCCTACGTTTCAGAGGATACCCGCCAACGAGTGGAAGAGGTTGTGGAGCGTTTAGGGTATCATCCCAGCACCTTAGCTCGAAGTTTGATCCAGCAGCGCAGTTACACGCTTGGGGTCGTCACGTTTGGTCTGAAGTATATCGGACCCTCGCGCACCCTTAACGGGGTCGCCGACCAGGCAGATGCGCTTGGTTACATGATGGTGATGAAGGAGTTGGATAATTTCGACTCGAGCCGCATCGACGACGTGATCGACTCTTTGCTTGCCCGCCAGGTGGATGGCATTCTGTGGGCAGCGCCTGAAATCGGAAGCAACCACGCATGGCTGGATGAACGTCTGGAAAGCATTCCCGTGCCGGTTCTTTTTCTGGCAATGCAGCCCCGGAAGGGCGTATCCAGTGTGGCGACAGACAACTATCAAGGGGCGGTAATGGCGATGCAGCATTTGCTGACCACCGGAAAAAAAAGGATCGGGCATATCGCAGGTCCGTTAAGCTGGTGGGAAGCACAGGAGCGAAAGCGCGGCTGGCGCGAGACACTTGAAAAAGCGGGGTTGGATGCTTCGGAGCAATTTTGTACCGAGGGGAATTGGTCCTCTGCGAGCGGTGAACAGGCATTTCATCAACTTTTGGAAGCATATCCATACATGGACTCGATCTTCGTTGCCAACGATCAGATGGCGTTAAGTGTTTTGCGGGAAGCTCATCGATTGGGGATCCGCATGCCTGAGCAATTGGCAGTCGTCGGTTTCGATAACCTGCCCGAGTCTGCCCATTTTTATCCCTCCCTGACGACAATTTCTCAAGACCTGCAACTGCTCGGCGAAGAAGCCGTGCAAAGGATCGTGGAAATGATCCAGGCGAGACAGAACAACCAGATCATCCCCGCCCAATCCTGGTTTATCCAGCCGAATTTGGTGGTGCGTGAAAGCGCTTGATGGAATCGGTTTTATTTTCATCCTGTTCATTTTTCTACATATTACCGACATTGAAAGGAGGTGATTTGGAAGCGAAACAAGAAACTCGAAATGCAGGAAGTGCGCCCGGATACATTGGCGTCTGAGGGCAAGCTCCCTGCGCAGGAGAAGGATCGAACCGGTTCCCTCCTGTTGAAATACCAGCCAATATCACATTCCCGAACGATAACTAAGGAGAAGAAATGTCCAAGAAAGTGATGTACACCCTTATCGCAGTGCTCGTACTGGTCAGTTTTGTACTTTCTGCCTGCGGCACCCCGGCTGCGGAAGAAGCCCCCGCCGAGGAAACAAAGTTGGTCGGCATTTCCATGCCCACCAAGACCTCCACCCGCTGGATCTCCGACGGTGAAAGCATGGTCAAGGAATTCGAAGCCATGGGCTACGATACCGACCTGCAGTTTGCTGACGACGACATCCCGAACCAGCTTGCCCAGATCGAAAACATGATCACCAAGGGCGCGGATGTGCTCGTTATCGCCGCCATTGACGGCAGCACCCTGACCGATGCGCTCGCCAAAGCCAAGGAAGCCGGCGTGCTTGTCATCGCTTACGACCGCCTGCTGGTCAACTCTGAGAATGTTGACTACTACGCCACCTTCGATAACTTCGGCGTCGGCGTGATCATGGGCTCCCAGATCGAAGAAGGTCTTGACCTGAAGAATGCAGAAGGTCCCTTCAACATCGAGCTCTTTGGCGGTTCCCCCGACGACACCAATGCGTTCTACTTCTATGATGGCGCCATGTCCGTGCTCCAGCCCTACATCGACAGCGGCAAGCTCGTCGTTCAGTCCGGGCAGACCGGTATGGACAAGGTATCCACCCTGCGCTGGGACGGCATTGTTGCCCAGGCTCGCATGGAAAACCTCCTGAGCGCCTACTACACCGACAAGCGTGTTGATGCGGTCCTCTCCCCCTACGATGGTCTTTCCATCGGTATTATCTCCGCGCTGAAGAGCGTTGGCTATGGCACCGCCGATCAGCCCATGCCGGTCATCACCGGTCAGGATGCTGAAATCGCCTCCGTCAAAGCCATGATCGCCGGCGAACAGACCTACACCGTCTTCAAGGACACCCGCGAACTCGCCAAGCAGACCGCCGCCATGGTGGATGCCGCGCTCAAGGGACAGGAAGTGCCGATCAACGACACCTCGACCTATGACAACGGCGTTAAGGTTGTCCCCTCCTACCTGCTGACCCCGTTCAGTGTTGATGTCACCAACTACGAGAAGTACCTCGTCGAAAGCGGCTACTACACTGCCGACCAGCTCAAGTAACAAGTAATAAAAGGGTGTGAGAGGCTTGCCTCTCACACCCTTTTATTTCCGAACGATCTTTCTACTGTCTGATTTGTTCTCAATCAAAAAATCATTTCTTATCATTATTGTGATTTTATTCATCCCCAAAATCATCCCCCGTCTGCCTTGCTATTGAGACAGGACAGATTAAAATGGTAATCGATTTATCGTTCAAAACTCCAAACCACCAAGGACAGGAAAACATGTCTGATGTAATTTTGGAAATGCGCAATATCACAAAAACTTTCCCAGGCGTGAAGGCGCTCGATAATGTAAGCTTTAGTGTCCGGCAGGGTGAGATCCACGCCCTGGTCGGTGAGAATGGGGCGGGGAAATCCACCCTGATGAAGGTGTTAAGCGGGGTGTATCCGTATGGAACGTACGAAGGGGATATCTTTTTTCAGGGCAGGGAATGCCGGTTTCGCGATATTACCGAATCTGAGAAAGTCGGGCTCGTCATCATCCATCAGGAACTGGCGCTGATCCCTTTTCTCTCCATCACTGAAAATCTCTTCCTTGGCAACGAGCAAGCCGTCGGCGGCGTTATTGACTGGAACAAGTCGATCTCGATGACCAAGGAATTACTCGAAAAAGTTGGCTTGCATGAATCGCCCAATACATTGATCACCGATATGGGGGTCGGCAAGCAGCAGCTGGTTGAAATTGCCAAAGCTCTTGCAAAAGAGGTGAAACTTCTTATATTGGACGAGCCGACGGCTTCATTAAGCGAGAGCGACAGCGAAAAACTTCTCGAATTGCTTCTCCAGCTTAAGGCGCAGGGTATTTCGTCTGTTTTGATCTCTCATAAATTGAGCGAGGTTTCCAAGGTGGCAGATTCGATCACGATCCTGCGCGATGGCGCCACCATCGAAACTCTTGATTGTCATAAAGATCCCATCACGGAAGACCGCATCATCCGCGGAATGGTCGGGCGCGATATGACCCACCGCTTCCCACCGCGTGAGTCCAATATTGGCGAAATCATTTTTGAAGTCAATGATTGGAACGTGTACCATCCGCTGCATGAGGATCGCAAGGTCAGCACCAATATCAATCTCAATGTGCGCAGAGGCGAGGTTGTGGGGATCGCCGGGTTGATGGGCTCAGGCAGAACGGAACTTGCCATGAGCATTTTCGGGCGGGCGTATGGAACACGCATCAGTGGGACTGCCTACAAACACGGCAAAGAGGTTGATATCAGCTCCATCGACAAAGCCATCGCAAATGGCATTGCCTACCTGACGGAGGACCGCAAGGCTTACGGTCTGGTTTTGATCGAAGAGATCAAAAACAACATTACTCTAACCAACCTGCAAGCGATCTCGGATGCCAAAGTCGTTATCAATGAGCCGAAAGAGATGACTGTAACAAGCGAGTACAAGGACAAGCTCAACATCAAATGTTCCAGTATCTTGCAGCTGGCTGTCAATCTCTCAGGTGGGAACCAGCAAAAAGTGGTATTGAGCAAATGGTTATTCGCCAACCCCGAAATATTGATCCTTGATGAGCCGACCCGCGGCATTGATGTAGGCGCGAAGTATGAAATTTACACGATCATCAACCGCCTCGCCGCGGAGGGCAAAGGCATCATTCTGATCTCGTCAGAATTGCCCGAGATTTTAGGAGTTTGTGACCGCATCTATGTGATGCGCGAAGGCAAGATCGTCGGTGAATTACCCGCCAGCGAAGCATCCCAGGAACTCGTGATGAAATATATTATGACGCAAGAGGTAACTGCCTAATGAAAACCTTATCCACTCTCTTCAAAAGCAATATTCGTGAATATGGGATGTTGATCGCCCTGATCACGATCATGATCTTCTTCCAATACCAGACCGATGGCATCCTGATGCGACCGATCAATATCACCAATCTTGTGCTGCAAAACAGCTACATCATCGTTATGGCGTTGGGTATGCTGCTGATCATCGTTTCCGGGTGGATCGACCTTTCTGTCGGTTCCGTGGCGGCGTTCGTTGGCGCGATCGCAGCGGTCATGATGGTCAAACTCGACATACACTGGAGCCTGACCATGCTGGTTTCGCTGATCATCGGTGCAGCGATTGGTGCCTTTCAGGGGTATTGGGTTGCGTACGTCAAGATACCCGCCTTCATTGTCACTCTGGCAGGTATGTTGATCTTCCGTGGCTTGACCCTGCTCATCCTGCAGGGTGAAGCGGTGGGTCCCTTCCCCATGGAGTTTCAACGCCTCAGCACAGGCTTTATCCCGGATTTCTTCGGCGTGGAAGGCTTTCATGTGACGACCATTCTGATCGGAATCCTGCTCTCCATCATTTTGATCGCGTTGGATTGGCGCGCCCGCAAGAATCAGCAGAAATACGGATTTGAGGTTACCCCCTTCTACTTCTTTGTGTTGAAGAACGCGTTCATTACCGGTGCCGTCATGTTGTTGTGCTTCCTGATGGCATCGTACAAAGGTCTCCCGACCGTGATGGTGATTCTGTCCATCCTCATTACACTGTATGCCTTTGTCACCAGTCAGACCACCATTGGGCGTCGCATCTACGCCATGGGTGGAAACGAGAAGGCTGCCCGCCTCTCCGGTGTCAACACGCCACGCCTGCTCTTTGGGACGTTCGTGAACATGGGGGTCCTCGCTGCGCTCGCCGGTCTGATCGTGACGGCACGCTTGAACACAGCCACCCCGAAAGCGGGCGACGGCTTCGAATTGGATGTGATCGCGGCATGTTTCATCGGTGGTGCTTCCGCGAGCGGCGGTATTGGCAAGGTCATCGGCGCAGTGGTGGGAGCGTTCCTCATCGGCGTGATGAATAACGGTATGTCCATTCTGGGTATCGGTATCGACTGGCAGCAGACCATCAAAGGTCTGGTGCTTCTGCTTGCCGTGTTCTTCGATGTATACAACAAGAACAAGAGCGTTTAATCCTCGCAGCTTTATATCTTTCACAGCAGCAAACATCACTTTCAAGTACGCACTAAAACTAAAACCAGGACGATATGAAGCGAATTAAGTTATCGTCTTGGTTTTTTTTGTAAAAATTCAGCCATGTACACCGGATAAAGGATAGAAACATGGAAGACATACTGAAGAATATACTCGAACAAGAACATGAACTTCAGTTCACTTGCTTCAATGAATCCACCGCTTGGCAATTGGGAACTCAAATGGTGGATCGTGCCATGCGCGAAAACCTCCCCGTCACCATCGACATCACGCGCGGACAGCAGCAACTCTTCCATTACAGTATGCCCGGCACCTCGGCAGACAATGATGAGTGGGTCAAACGCAAGGTACGCTTGGTGAATCGTTTCGGTCACAGTTCGTTCTATATGGGGCAATTGCTCAAACACAAGGGCAAGACAATTGAACAATCCTACCTCATCTCTGAAAGTGAATTCGCCGCGCATGGCGGCTGCTTCCCCATTATCGTAAAAGACACAGGCATGGTTGGGACGATCACCGTCTCCGGTTTGCCACAGGAAGAAGACCACAAGTTTGTAGTTGAATCGATCCGCGCATTTTTAGCAGAGGAGAAATAAGATGTCGTTGAATCCAGTCATTGACTTTCTAGGTCGTCGGTTAAGGCTCGCTGTCATCGGCGGCGGGACGGGGTCGTTCATCGGTGCAATGCACAGACAATCGGCGCGGCGCGATGACCGCTATCAGATTGTGACAGGCATCTTTTCGTCTGACCCTGCCAAATCGAAGAAAGATGCGAGCGAACTTGGTTTCGAGTCAGACCGCATCTATTCCAGCGTCAAAGAACTGCTAGACAAAGAATCATCCAGAAAAGATGGCATCGACGCGGTTGCCATCATGACACCGAACGACAGTCATTTTGATTATTCAATGTGGGCGCTCGAGCGCGGCATCGATGTGATCTGCGACAAGCCCATGACCAACACGCTCGCCGAAGCCGAAGCCTTGCACAAAAAAGTGCAGGAGACGGGTTTGGTCTTTTGCCTCACGCACAATTACACGGGCTACCCAATGGTGCGGCAGGCGAAGGCGATGGTGGAGGCTGGCGAACTCGGCACGATTCGGCTCGTGCAAGTGGAGTATGTGCAAGGAGGCAAGGCGGACGAGACGAAAACTTTCTCGCCCGATAACTGGAAGTTCGACCCCGTGCGCGGCGGACCTTCGCGCGTGATGGGCGACATCGGTACGCACGCGCACAACCTGACGAGATTCATCACAGGCTTGGAAGTGGACGAAGTGGCGGCGGAAGTCGGCGCGATCGTGCCGGGGCGCATCATCCATGACTTTGGCGGGGCAATGCTCCGATTCAGTAACGGCGCCCGTGGAAGTTTCTGGGTGACACAAGCCGCGGCTGGAGTTGAGAACTGTCTGCGCATTCGTGTGAGCGGAACACGCGGCTCACTTGAATGGATGCAGGAAGTTCCGCAAGCGCTCACCTTCAAACCGCTCGACGGACCTTCGCAAAACCGCACGCCGAACGGACCTGGCACATTGCCGCTCTCCGCGCGTTGCACACGTTTGGTTGCGGGACATCCCGAAGGCTTCCCTGATGGCTTCGCAAATATTTATTCCGACGCTGCCGAAGCGATCGCAGCGCGTCGCGCAGGCAAACAAGCTGACCCGCTCGCGCTCTACTTCCCCAACTCCTTTGATGGTTTGATGGGCGTGCGCTTTGTGGATAGCGTGATCGCGTCCAGTGAAGCGAATGGGAAATGGACAAAGTGTTAATCTCAAAATCTTCACCACGGAGTACACAAAGAACACTGAGAAAAACTTTTAAAAATCTCCGTGAACTCCGTGTTCTCTGTGGTGAAAAAAGGATGTGCAATGACTAACACCATTCTCGTCACTGGCGCGACAGGAAAAGTAGGCAAGACTTTTATCAATCGCCTATTGAATGATTCACGTTTCAATTCTTTCACTGTTCGCGCCTTGTGCCATAACCGCGAACTCCCCCCTCACCCACGCATCCAAAACATTCACGGCTCCATCGAACATCGCGACCTCGTCGAAAAAGCAATGGACGGTGTCACGCATGTTCTGCATCTCGCAACTGTCAAAGAGACGCCTGAGCAAATCATGGATGTGGCTGTCAAAGGACTCTTCTGGCTGCTCGAAGCCTGCCGTACCTCCCCCACCTTCAAGCAGTTCATCATGGTCGGCGGCGACGCGGGCATGGGGCATTTCGTTTATCCGCATCCCATCCCCGTCACCGAAACCCAAAAACATTCCGCGTATCAAGGCTGTTACGCGCTCTCCAAAGTTCTCGAAGAAGTCATGCTCGAACAGTACTACATCCAATACAACTTGAATGGTTGCTGCCTGCGCGCGCCGTGGATCATGGAAAAGGATGACTTCAAATATCAACTCTCTTTCGGAGAGGATGTCTTCGGCGGTCCGCGCTGGCGTGATTTTGTGGATGAGAAAACTGCGAATGAATATGTGCGGACGCAGACCATCCCGATCATGCTTAATCTGGAATCTGTTCCCGTTAAACGAAACTTTGTCCACGTTGACGATTTGGTCAGCGCCCTCTTGCTGGCACTCGACAATCCCAAAGCACGCCAGCAACTCTTCAACATCTGCATGGACGAACCCGTAGACTACGGCGAGATGGGCAACTATCTGCACGAGACTCGCGGCTTTCCCACCGTGGAAATCAAAACCGAATTTCATTCCACATGGCTCGATAACGCCAAAGCAAAATTTTTACTCAACTGGCGACCTGAATATGATCTGAAAAAGATGATCGACTCGGCGTTCGATTACGTGCGCGCCGAAGACGATCCACGTAAAGTTTGGTACCCAGGATAAATTGACCGCAGACGATGGACGGCAGACCGCGGTCTGCGGTCGGCAGTCTGCCGTCTGAATCATAGGAGCGAAAATATGGACAAAACTAACATCAAAAAGGCAATCGAAAGCGGCAAGACCTCTCTTGGCATTGAACTCGGCTCAACCCGCATCAAAGCCGTGTTGATCGGCGAAGATCATACACCGATCGCATCAGGAAGTTTTGAGTGGGAGAACCAATACGAAAACGGCGTGTGGACGTACAGCCTCGACGATGTTTGGAAAGGCTTGCAGGAGAGTTACCGCAATCTCAGCAAAGAGGTTTCGGAGAAATACGGCGTGACGCTCACCACCATCGGCTCAATTGGTTTCAGCGCCATGATGCACGGCTATCTGGCATTTGGCAAGGACGGCAATTTACTTGTCCCCTTCCGCACCTGGCGCAACACGATGACAGGACAAGCCGCCGAGAAACTCACGGACCTCTTCCAATTCAACATCCCGCAACGCTGGAGCATTGCCCATCTTTATCAGGCGATATTGAACAAGGAAGCACATATCAAAGACATCAGTCACCAGACCACACTGGCAGGCTATGTCCACTGGAAGTTGACGGGGCAAAAGGTGTTGGGCGTGGGCGAAGCCTCCGGCATGTTCCCCATCGATAGCACAACCAACGACTTTGACAAAAAAATGCTTGAGCAATTCAATGACCTTCTCAAAGCAGAGAAAATCAACTGGACGTTGCAAGACATTCTTCCCAAAGTTTTGGTGGCAGGTGAATCCGCTGGCACACTGACCGAAGAAGGCGCGAAACTGCTCGACCCTAGCGGAACGCTCAAGGCTGGCATTCCGCTCTGCCCGCCTGAGGGAGATGCAGGCACAGGCATGGTGGCAACCAACAGCGTCGCAGTCCGAACCGGAAACGTCTCGGCTGGAACATCCGTCTTCGCGATGATCGTGCTCGAAAAAGCGTTATCCAAACTCTATCCCGAAATTGACATGGTCACCACGCCCACAGGAAAACCTGTGGCAATGGTTCACGCCAACAACTGCACCTCCGACCTCAACGCATGGGTGGGGCTGTTCGGTGAATTCACAAAGGCACTCGGCGTCGAGATCAGCCAATCGAAATTATTTGAGACCCTATACAAAATGGCGCTCGCGGGCGATGCCGATGGCGGCGGTCTACTCGCCTACAACTATCTCTCCGGCGAATCCATTACGGACTTGACAGAAGGACGCCCCTTATTTATCCGCACGCCTGAAAGCCGCTTCACTTTGCCAAATTTCATGCGCACGCACTTGTTCTCGTCGCTGGGCACGTTGAAGATCGGCATGGATATTCTCTCTCAGGAAAAAGTGCAACTCGATCAACTGCTCGGTCACGGCGGATTCTTCAAGACTGAAGGCGTGGGTCAAAAGATGATGGCGGCGGCGATGAATACTTCCGTCTCCGTGATGGATACCGCGGGCGAAGGCGGAGCATGGGGCATGGCTCTGCTGGCTGCGTATGTCACCAACAAAGCAGGGAATGAAACACTCGAAGATTATTTGAATAAAAAAGTATTCGCCAACGAAAAAAGCTCCACCATTGCACCTGACAAAAATGACGTGGATGGTTTCAACACATTCATGGAACGCTACAAAGCAGGTCTTGCCATTGAGCGCGCTGCGGTGGAGGGGATGAGGTAGAAAATAATTATGTCATTGCGAGGGCAATCTTGCTCTTTCCTGCACCGAACGCAGGACGGTGTGCCCGAAGCAATCTCCAACTTTGCTATGAGATTGCTTCGTTGCGAAGATCACGCTCCTCGCAATGACATGCGGAGAAGACATGCTCAAAAAACTAAAAGAACAAGTATTTCAAGCCAATCTTTTATTACCCAAACACGGACTCGTCACATTCACCTGGGGTAACGTCTCTGGCATTGACCGCGAGAAGGGACTGGTCGTCATCAAACCTTCTGGCGTGCCGTACGAAACGATGAAACGTGACGACATGGTTGTGCTGGAATTGGCAACAGGCAAAGTTGTGGATGGTGATCTCAAGCCATCTTCTGACACGCCCACACATTTGGAACTGTACAAAGCCTTTCCGAACATCGGCGGGATTGTCCACACGCACAGCCGTTGGGCGACGAGTTTTGCACAGGCGGGTCGCGGCATTGCGGCGCTTGGCACCACACATGCCGATTATTTCTACGGCGAGATTCCCTGCACAAGAAAAATGACCGAAGCGGAGATTCAGGCTGAGTACGAGAAAGAGACGGGGACCGTCATTATCGAAACGTTCAAGGACAAAAATCCAGATGCCATACCCGGCGTGGTGGTCTATAGTCACGGTCCGTTCGCATGGGGTAAAGATGCGATGGATGCAGTTCACAACGCGGTGGTGATGGAAGAAGTCGCGTTCATGAATATTCAAACCATGCTGCTCAACCCGAACATTCAGCCCATGCAGCAGGAATTGCTCGATAAACACTATCAAAGGAAACACGGCGCAAACGCCTATTACGGACAGAAATAAAAGGAGATGCAATCATGATCGATCTGAAACAATATGAAGTTTGGTTCATCACGGGAAGTCAGCACTTATATGGTCCCAAGACATTGGAGCAGGTTGCCGAGCACTCGAAAGAGATCGCTGCGGCGCTGGGTGCTTCGAAGCAAATTCCGGTGAAGGTGGTATTCAAACCCGTCCTCACCACACCCGATGCGATTCGTGATCTGTGCCTTGAGGCAAATTCCTCCAAGAGTTGTATCGGGCTTATCGCGTGGATGCACACCTTCTCCCCCGCCAAGATGTGGATCGCAGGCTTGACCCTGCTCAAGAAACCGTTCGCGCATTTGCACACGCAATACAACCGCGAAATTCCGTGGTCAACCATTGACATGGATTTCATGAACCTCAACCAAGCCGCGCACGGTGACCGTGAATTCGGTTTCATCGGCAGCCGCTTGCGCATCGAACGCAAGGTGGTGGTGGGTCACTGGGCTGACGATGAAGTGCAGCGACAGTTGGGCGTGTGGACTCGTGCCGCGTCCGCGTGGGCTGATTGGCAGGGCGGAAAAGTCGCCCGCTTCGGCGACAACATGCGCGAAGTTGCCGTGACCGAAGGCGATAAGGTTCAATCTGAAATTCAATTTGGTTATTCCACCAATGGCTATGGAATTGGCGATCTGGTCAAATATGTCAATGACGCCACCGACGCCGAAGTGGATGCACTCGTCAAAACCTATCTCGATGAATATGATGTCGTCGCTGAACTCAAGCCCGGCGGCGCGAAGCATGAGTCTCTGCGATATGGAGCGCGCACTGAACTCGGTCTGCGCGGATTCTTGAAAGACGGCGGCTTCATGGCGTTCACCGACACCTTCCAAGACCTGCATGGACTGAAGCAGTTGCCGGGTCTCGCTGTGCAGCGTTTGATGCGCGATGGCTACGGCTTCGGCGCAGAAGGCGACTGGAAGACCTCTGCCCTTGTGCGTGCCATGAAAGTCATGAACGCAGGTTTGCCCGGCGGCGTCAGCTTCATGGAAGATTACACCTATCACTTCAGCGCCAGCGGCGATAAAGACCTCGGCGCGCACATGCTCGAAATTTGCGAATCCATCGCAGCGCACAAACCCAAGCTGGAGATTCATCCGCTCGGCATTGGCGGGAAGGAAGACCCTGTCCGCCTTGTATTCGACTCGCAGCTGGGTGCCGCGGTCGGAGCCTCCATCGTCCACATGGGCAATCGCTTCCGCATGGTCGCCAGTGTCGTGGATGTCGTCCCGAACGATGCGCCGCTTCCTAACCTTCCGGTGGCTCGCGCGCTCTGGGTTCCACGCCCCAACCTCTCGGTCGCTGCAGCAGCGTGGATCTATGCAGGCGGAGCGCATCACACCAGTTTCAGCTACTCTCTCACCACGGAACATCTGCAAGACTTCGCTGACATGGCAGGCATTGAGTTCCTGGTCATCGACGAGAACACCCGTGTACAGGAATTCCGTGAAAAACTTCGCTGGAACGATCTGTACTATCACTTGAATAAGGGTTTGTAAAATATCAAACCCTAAAGGTCTATTTATTAGACCTTTAGGGTTTCTTTTGAACGAAGGAATCACATCATGCAATATCGCGAACTTGGACGAACAGGGTGGAAGGTTTCAACAGTTTCATTCGGGGCTTGGGCAATTGGCGGATCGTGGGGCAATGTGGATGACAAAGAGTCGCTCGCGGCTCTTCATCGATCCATTGATTTGGGCGTTAACTTCATCGACACTGCCGATGTATATGGAGATGGACGCTCGGAGCGGCTGGTGGCACAACTACGCAAAGAGCGCAGTGAGACCATTTATGTCGCAACCAAAGCTGGGCGCAGGCTCGACCCGCATCTGGCGCGTGGATACAACCGCGTCAACCTCACCGCTTTCGTCGAGCGCAGTCTGAAAAATCTCAACACCGACGCCATCGACCTTTTGCAATTACACTGCCCGCCCACCGAAGTCTTTTACATGCCTGAGACCTTCAGCGTTCTGGACGATCTTGTGGCGGCAGGCAAGGTGCGTTTTTATGGCGTGAGCGTGGAGAAGGTGGAAGAAGCGCTCAAAGCCATGGAATACCCGAATGTGCAAACGGTGCAGATCATCTTCAATATTTTTCGTCAGCGTCCGGCTGAACTATTCTTCCCTGAAGCCATCCGCCGTAAGGTGGGCATTCTCGCGCGCGTGCCGCTCGCCAGCGGATTGCTGACCGGCAAGCTCAATGCCAAATCTACGTTCGAGAAGGACGATCATCGTGCCTTTAACCGTCATGGTGAATCATTTGACAGGGGTGAAACGTTCTCTGGTGTGGATTACGAAACCGGTTTGCAATCTGTTGAAGAATTGCGCCCACTCATCCCTGCCGGTTGGACGATGCCGCAATTTGCCCTGCGCTGGATCCTGATGCATGAAGCCGTCACCTGCACGATACCGGGCGCGAAGAATCCGGTTCAAGCGGAGGAAAATGCCAAAGCGGCAGACCAGCCGTCGTTGAGTGATGAGGCGATGGAACGCATCAAGGCGATCTATGATGCCCGCATCCGCAATTTAGTTCATAACCATTGGTGATCTATTTATGAACAGACGCACTCTCAAAAACGATTTTTTTGAAATCGAATATCTCACCCATTCGCTGCGCATCTCAGGGTTGACGCCGAGAGGCAAGGATAACCTGCTAATCGAACTTTGCCCTGAGCCGCCCATCCCAACGCCATATGGTGATTTTTATTTTCGCGGCGGACATCGCTTGTGGCATGCGCCGGAAGCCATGCCGCGCACCTATGCGCCTGATACGGGCGAACTAAAAATAACCGATCTGCCTGACGGCGTTGTCCTTGAAACAGGAACCGAGCCCGGCACAGGCATTCGCAAACAGATCGAAATTCATCTCGCGCCCGGCAAACCTTCTGTCACACTTACTCATACCCTTATCAACGATGGAATGTGGGCGGTTGAACTTGCACCATGGGCGATCACGCAATTTCGGTTGGGGGGGGTGGCGATCCTGCCCATGCCTGTTGGAAATGTGGATGCAGCCGGGCTTTTACCCAATCGGCAGATTTCCTTTTGGTCCTATTCCCGCATCGATGATCCGCGCCTCAAGTTGCGCGATGACTTCATCCTTTTCCACGCCGATGCCTTGCCGCCGTTCAAAATTGGCTATTTCAACCCGCATGGCTGGCTGGCGTATTATGTGGATGGTATTTTGTTCAAAAAATCATTCAGTGCGGAGGTCGGGGTGGTTTATCCTGATAACAATAGTAACGCCGAGATATATTGCGGTGAAATGTTCGTGGAATTGGAGAGTCTCGCCCCTTTGGTAACATTGCAGCCAAAGGCGTCAGTACAGCATATCGAAGTGTGGGAGGTGCTTACAGATATTTCCTCCCTGCCGCCCATTCTGCAAGAACTTCTCGTTTCTTCTTGATGTGAAATACATGGGGGATTAAGACGTGCATCGAATGTATTGGCTGGAATGTTTTTCTTTTTAAGGTGCGGGGTGACTTGCAGGATCGTTCCCGCTTTGTCTGGTGCGATGTGTGTGCTTGAGAACCCTGCATTGTTCTGACATCGCGGTTTTCCAAGACATTAACAAGCATGCTGATAAGGAATTGTGCATTCCAGCTTGACATTTTTGGATAATACGTGTATATACACTTATTATGTTCAAAGACCTGCCAAAAGAAACCCTGTACGAGTTCTCACGTCAAGCCGTGCCGTGTGTGGGATTCAACACCCGCCGCGCCACACGCCTTATCACCCAGTATTACGATAGGATGCTTGCGCCTGCGGGCATTCGCTCGACGCAGTATTCGCTGTTGAGTCTGCTAGAGATGATGGGCGAAGCGCCAATGCAGGAAGTGGCGTATGTACTGGCGATGGATCGGACGACTCTGACTCGGAACTTGAATCCGCTGGTGAGGGCGGGGCTGGTCAAGGTCAAGGTAGGAAGCGACCGCCGTTCCCGCCCGTTGACGTTGACGCCCAAGGGCAAATCCACGCTGGAGAAGGCGTTGCCGCTCTGGCAGAAGGCGCAATCCCGCATTGTGGATGAGATCGGCGCAAAGCAATGGGACATGATGATGCGAGGTTTACATCAAATTTCGATGATCGTAGAGGAAACCGAGGAGAGTAAATGATGAACAAAACAAGACCCACCTGGCTGGACGAAAAAGAATATCCATTCAAGGCTCATTATTTCAACACCGCACAAGGTGACATGCACTACGTGGACGAAGGCAGCGGCGACCCGATTGTGCTACTGCATGGCAACCCAGGCTGGTCGTTTGAATATCGCGAGATCATCAAAGAAATGTCGAAGACCCGGCGCTGCATTGCGCCCGATTACATTGGCTTTGGGCTTTCCGACAAACCCGCCGATTGGGATTATTTGCCAGTAAATCATTTCAAGCACGTGGAAGACCTGCTCAACAACCTGAACCTGAATAACATCACGTTCGTGTTCAACGATTGGGGCGGTCCATTTGCCATGGCGTATGCTATTAAATACCCTGAAAAAGTTAAGAAAATAATTGTCACCAATTCATGGTTTTGGCCCGTAACGCATATCCCGAACTTCACAAGATTTAGCGGCATGGCGGGCGGACCGATCGGTAAGTTTTTCACTATGAATTTCAACATGATCGGCAAGGTTCTATCGAAAGCCGCATACGGACCGAAGAAAAAGATGCCCGAAGAAGTGCGCAAACACTATTACATGCCGCACGAAGAGAAAAGCGCGCGTGTTGGCACTTGGGTCTTCCCGCGTGAGATCATCGGCTCAACACCGTGGCTGGAAACCTTGTGGGCACAGCGCGAAAAGATACGGCACATTCCCACTGCCATTGTGTGGGGCGATTCGGATATCGCCTTCAAAGAGGGCGAACTCAAAGTGTGGACAGACCTGATGCAAAACCACACGCTCACCATCTTGAACAAGATCGGTCACTACCCGCCCGAAGAAGCGCCGGAAGAAGTGATCAAGGTTTTGAAGGCATGAACCCAACCGCGATGTAACCGCACATGACTTCCGTGTTGGTAAAGTTGTTAGATAAAATATTATGAAAGGAGTCCTTCATGTCTCACTTGAACCGAACCAATGACGAAATCAGGATTACTGAAACCATGTCTACAGGTGTACGGATCTTTTTGTTCGTCATGGGCTTGCTGCCTTGGATGGCTCCCTACGAATTACTCATCAAACCCGGTTGGACGGGCTTTCACATTTTCACTCTCGTCTTTCTAGCCATTTCGCTTGGCGCTATTGCTGTAAGCCTTGGTTTCATCGGCGCGGCGGTCTTTGGCATGAATCAAACCGCCACCTTTGACCTTGCCGCCCGCACGGTCACACACCGCTACGAAACCGCCGTCAACGCCTTGCGGACGAAACGCTATTCATTCCATGAGATCACCAAATCCGAAGTCCGCCAGCATGTATGGGATAACGGACCCAACACCTATAGCCTCGAAATCTACTTCAAAGATGGACATAAAATTCTGTGCGGGAATTTTCCCTCGCACAACGAAGCGCAAGACGTGTTGAATTCCATCGTGGGAACTTCTTATGAACAATAACAATAAAACCATCCTTGTCATCGGCGGGACGGGCATGCTTGGCAAGCCCGTTGCCCAACAGCTCAAAGCGGACGGGTTCAATGTCCGCCTCTTGGTTCGCAATCCAGAGAAAGCCAGAAAATTACTCGGTGATGGATATGAGTTCATTCAAGGAGATGTGGATAATGAATCTTCTTTGAATACAGCGCTCTCTGGTGTGGATGGAGTCCACATCAGCCTTAAGGGCGGTCCCACCGAAGCGGACTTTGAGCGTATGGATCACTTTGCTGTGCGCGACATTGCCCGCATTGCCAAAGAACAAAATGTCGAGCGGGTCACGCTCATCTCAGCGTACGCTGTCAGCGAGGAAAAGGCGGATACGCCAGAGAGCAGGTCAAAGGTCAGAGGTGAGGCGGCACTTAAATCCAGCGGTGTGCCGTACACCATTTTCCGCTGTTCGTGGTTCATGGAGACATTGCCGCTCTTCGTCCAAGGCAAAAGCATTTCGCTGATCGGGAATCAAACTCACCTGCTGCATTGGATCGCTGTCGAAGATTATGCGCGCATGGTCTCGAAGAGTTATCAGACTGATGAGACGCTGAACAAAGAACTTTATATTTTTGGACCCGAAGCCTACACGATGGGCGAGGCGATGAATATTTATGCTGCCCATGTAGGTGTAAAAGTTTCGCCGATCTCAACCACGATGCTCTCGGTGATGGGTACGCTCACGTTTAACACCGAATGGAAGAGCATGGCAACGTTGATGAGGCATTACGAGAAATGGGGAGAAGATGGTTCGCCCGAAGAAGCCAACCGGCTGCTCGGTGCGCCGCGAGTGACCTTGAGCAAGTGGATGGATGGAAGATTTTCGTGACCAGCGCAGTGACTATGGAATTACCTAGGTATTCTTGGGAGAGCGCGGCAGGCAGTCACCACAAGGTTGATGCCCGCGCATATCGCAGCCTTTAGGATTGAGAGGAAAAAATTATAAGAACATCCTGATAAATGTCAGAATTTATCAGGATGTTCTTCCTGTATGCGCAGGGATTGAGTGCGAATACAATCTTTTTTGTCTCCATTCCCAAAGGATTCCAAGATGCGTATCATTCCCCGTTTGAAGCCCCTCAACTTAAACCTCGGCGCAAGACTTACCCTGAGCATTGGCGCCAGTATCATTCTGGTCAGTATTGGATTGTTCATCTGGCTGTATCAGTTACAGGAAAAACAGGCAATGGAGCAGGTGGAAGTGCAAGCCAGCGCCCTGCTGACCGAGATGATGATCATCCGCGATTGGGTGGCGGAATATGGCGATGTGTGGACAACCCAGCCGGGCGAGTTGTACGTGGAAGGGCGCGACGGCTTCTACCGCAAATCGCCGGGCATGGTCACCAAAGAGATATCATTATTGACCAACTCACGCGAGAATTTTCAATTTCACATCACCAGCCTGCAATTAAAGAATCCCGAAAACGCCCCCGATCAATTTGAACTGCATGCCTTGCTGCAATTTGAAGAAATGCCTGCCACCGTAAGCCAGATCGAACTTATTAATGGCGAGCGCTATTATCGCCAGATGATTCCACTGGTGACGCAGGCAAGTTGCATGGAATGTCACCCCGGCGCACAGATCGGTGAAATTCGCGGCGGCATCAGCGTGTTGGTGCCCATGAAAGAAGTGGACGCCTCGCTTGCCACCAGCCGTCAGGCGTTGGTGACCACTGCCTCCGTGATCGTTCTTTTTATGATGACGTTGTTGTACTGGCTGGTACGCCGCATGGTGATCAACCCGCTCAATCAATTACGCAGCGCGGCGCAAGCCATGGGTGAAGGGAATTATCAAAACACCCACCTTTTGCAAACTGGCGACGAACTGCAAACCCTCAGCGAAACCTTTAACCACATGGCAGGCAACTTAAAAGCCTACCAAAACTCGCTCCAGAACCAAATTCAGGAACGCACCCGCGAACTTCACGCCATTTCCGAGATCGCTTTGGCAGTCAGCCGTTCGCATGATTTGAAGACCGTGCTCAACGAAGCGCTTGACCATGCCCTGCAAGCCAGCCAAATGGATGCTGGCATTATCCACTTGTTTGGCGCAAATGGGAAACTAGCCATTACCATCAAAAAAGGCGTGCCCGAAGACATTGCAAACTGCATGATAACCGCCTCGCAAGGCGATGGCTGCACCCTATGGGAAGTGGGTCAGGGCGTCAAAAAGATCAATCTCGAAACGACAGAAGAACATACCGCCTGTGTACAAGCAGGCTGCCCCGCCATTCAACGCGGATATCGCGGACTGGTCATCGTGCCGTTGCGATCATCCAACCGCGTCTTTGGCGCGCTGACGCTCATCCAAAAACAAGGCGCGGAACTCTCCCCCGAGAAGACAGAATTCATCTCCTGTCTCGGCAACCAATTGGGTGTGGCGGTGGAAAATTCTCACTTTCAAGTGGAAGTGGAACGCCTCGCAATTTTGGAAGAACGCTCGCGCATCGCCCGCGAACTGCATGACAGCCTCGCCCAAACTCTGGGTTGGCTCAACTTGAAAATGGATATGCTCATGCAAACCCTCGATGCAGGCAACCTGCCCGAAACCCGTGCTGAAGCCTACAGTGTGCAACAGGTGGTGGGACAAGCCTGCTTTGAAGTACGCGAATCGATTGACGGATTAAGAAAGCACCCCGCCAACGGTTTCTGCAACGCCGTTTCTGCCTACACCACCGAATTCAGCCAGCGGACAGGTCTGCCGATTCAATTGCAGATGGATAAAGATTGTCACCTTGCACCATTGGTAGAGGTGGAAGCCCTGCGCATTTTGCAGGAAGCCCTCACCAATGTTTACAAACATGCCCGTGCCCGCCTCGTCCATGTGACGATTGCAACCAAAGAAGATGTTGTCGACATGTCCATTCAAGACAATGGCAACGGCTTTAACCCCACCACCCCTCAAGGCGGTCTGCATTACGGGTTGCAGATCATGCGCGAACGCGCCGAACGCGTGGACGGAAGTTTCCAGTTGCAGTCAGGCTCGGGGTTGGGCACCCATATTCGGGTCAGTTTGCCGCGCAGTTTGGAGTCTGATACGGCTCCAGTGTTGGTATCCGCTCGTAAAGGAAGTATCGCATGAGCGGCGAAACCATCCGCATCTTATTAACGGATGATCATATTCTTTTTCGCGAAGGCGTGGCGGGAATTTTAGAGCGTGAACCCGATCTGCACGTGGTGGGGCAAGCCTCGAACGGGCGTGAAGCCGTGCAACTGGCGCAAGAACTCAACCCTGATGTAATTCTGATGGATATTCAAATGCCGATCTGCACGGGGTTGGAAGCCGCACAACAACTGCTCGAAAAACAGAGCGGCTTAAGAATTGTCATGCTCACGGTTTCAGATAAAGACCAAGACCTCTTTGCCGCCATCAAAGCAGGCGCGCAAGGCTATTTGCTCAAAGGCAGCACCCGCGCCCAAGAACTGGTGGATGTCGTTCGGCGTGTCGCCGCGGGAGACGCCATCATCACGCCCGCGCTCGTGCCGCAACTGCTATCGGAATTTGCTGCGATGAAACAAGGCGGCGAAAAACCCGCCGCCCCGCCTCATGCTGACCTCGCGACTGCTTCTGCTTCGGATGATGTTTTCAACGCCTTGAGCGACCGCGAACTGGAAGTGCTGCATCTGGTTGCAGAGGGTTTGAAAAACCGCGAAATTGCAGAGAGCCTGTTCATCTCTGAAAACACCGTCCGCTCACACCTGCGAAACATCCTCGATAAACTGCACGTGCAAAACCGCCTGCAAGCCGCCAACCTGATCAAACGCACATAAATGAAAGACAAACCTCACGCCGCCTCATCCACTTGGACTAGTGTGGATGAGGCGTTTTGCTTTGTAATAAATACCACAAGGAATCATCCAGCCGGGTGATGACGGAACCTCTCCACAGACCTACAATGCTTAGGAATAGATGAGAAACCACAGTTGTGTGCTCAGGTTTCTCCGATTTCCAAAAAGGAGAATGAAGATGAAAAACAAAGCCATATTTACCCTCATCGCGCTTGGTTTGGTCTTCGTGTTGGCTGCTTGCGGTTCCGCTGCACAGGAACAGGAAACACCCGAAATCACCGAAGCCATGCTCAACATCTTTGGCACCATGCCCGAAGAAGTCACCCCCACCGAGTATGAGATGAGCGAAGAACTCATCACCCTGGGTCGTATGCTGTACTACGAAACCCGCATTTCGATCAATGGGAATATGTCCTGCAACACCTGCCACGGTTTGAACAACTACGGCATGGATGGTCTGCGCTTCTCATTCGGTCACTCTGGCAACCCGGTCGGACGCAACTCTCCCACCGTGTACAATGCCGCACTTCACACCGCCCAATTCTGGGATGGTCGCGCCCCGAACGTTGAAGAACAAGCCAAGGGACCGATCCTCGCGGGCGGCGAAATGGGCATGCCCAGCGGCGATTTTGTAGTGGAAGTGCTCAAGGGCATTCCCGGCTACCTGCCGTTCTTCGAAGCGGCTTTCCCCGGCGATCCCGATCCCATTACCTATGACCATGTGGGTCAGGCAATCGGCGCTTTCGAACGCCGCCTGCTCACCCCCGGTCGCTTCGATGAATTCCTCGCTGGCGACATGGACGCCCTGACCGAAGCAGAAAAACGAGGTTTCGTGCTCTTCATTGAAACCGGCTGTGCCAGCTGCCATAGCGGACCAGCTTTGGGTGGGGGTATGTTCACCACCCTTGGCGCGAAAGAACCCTACACCACCAACGACCTCGGTCGCTACAATGTGACGGGCGAAGAAGCCGACAAGTACGCCTTCAAAGTTCCCAGCCTGCGCAACATCGCTGTGACCGGTCCGTACCTGCACGACGGCAGCATCCCGACCCTCGAAGCCATGGTGCAGTTGATGGCTCGCCATCAGTTGGGCGAAAAACTCGAAGCTGACCAGGTTGATGATATTGTGACCTTCCTGCGCGCGCTGACCGGTGTCCTCCCGATGGAATATGCCGCCCAGCCGGAACTTCCGCCCAGCCCTGTGGTTGAAGAAGCCTCTGAATAATCCATGAAAAGGCGCAAGGACAAACGCCTCTCTCAGTAATATAAAAAATGACTTGCCGTGATTTTCAACGGCAAGTCATTTTCGTCTCTTCCGCGTCTTCTCTAATGGGAGCAACAGGTGTCTGAAAAACATCAATTTCATCTTTACACGCTACTTCGTGGCGTCGTTCACTTCATGGCATGGCTGCCGTTATTATGGATGATCTTGGGCTGGGTGCAAAATGACCTTGGTGCCGACCCGATCCGTGCGATCATGCTGCGCACCGGAAAAACTGCTTTGATCTTCCTTTGGTTTTCGCTTAGTTGTACGCCGCTCTTCCTGCTCTTCGGATGGACATGGGTGCGTCCACTGCGCAGGGAGTTTGGGTTATATTCCTTTTTCTACGCAAGCCTGCATGTATTGAATTTTCTGTGGCTCGATTATGGGTGGGACACAACGATCATTTTTGAAGATATGTTTCAAAAACCTTATGCGTTGTTTGGTGCCGCCTCTTTTTTTATTTTGCTGCCCATGGCGATCACTTCATGGAAGTGGGCATTTTCTGCCCTGGGACCATTCCGCTGGAAGAGGTTGCACCAATTCGGGTATCTGGCGGCGATCCTTGCGGCGGCACACTATATCTTATTGGTTAAGCAAGCATATGCACAACCTGTACTGTTCATTGCGGTGTTGATCTTATTGTTTGTCGTTCGATTTTTTCTGCAAAAAAGAAATGGACGCGGAGCACACCATGTATAAATCCATTCCCATTAAGCCCTCTGAGATCACCCCAAAGTCGTTGTACCTTTCGAGGCGCGATTTCATCAAATCCGCAGGGGTGTTGGCTGGCAGTATGGTTTTAGCTGCCTGCGCATCGGGCGTGGATGAAATTCAGCCGGTCGAGCCGGCATCCACCGAAGAGGCTGCGCCGGACGATCTGACATCGTATAAAGACATCACCACCTACAACAACTACTACGAATTCAGCCTCGAAAAAACGGAAGTTGCCACGCTGGCCAAGGATTTCACCACATCCCCGTGGACGGTGGAAGTGTACGGACTGGTCAACAAACCGCAAACATTTGGTATGGAAGATATTCTGAAACTCTTCCCGCAGGAGGAACGCATTTACCGAATGCGCTGCGTGGAAGCCTGGAGCATGGTCATTCCATGGAATGGGTTCCCATTGGCGAGCCTGCTCAATATCGTCGAACCAACGTCAAGTGCAAAATTCGTCCGTTTTGAAACCGTGTACCGCCCCGAAGAAATGAAGGCGATCAACAGCCTGAACGAATATCCCTTCCCCTATCAGGAAGGGTTGCGGTTGGACGAAGCCATGAACGAACTGACACTTCTGGCAACTGGTTTGTATGGCGAGACCATGCTGCCACAGAACGGTGCCCCTATAAGGTTGGTGGTGCCGTGGAAGTATGGATTCAAATCCATTAAATCCATCGTCAAGATCGAATTGATTGCCGAACAACCTGCCACCTTGTGGAACACCGTCTCGCCGCGTGAATATGGTTTCTACGCCAACGTCAATCCAAAGGTACAACATCCGCGCTGGTCACAGGTAACGGAACGACGCATCGGCGAGATGAAACGCCGCAAAACCCTGATGTTCAACGGATATGCGGAACAGGTTGCCCACCTGTATGAAGGCATGGATTTGACAGTGGATATATAAAAGATCGGGTTTTGCCTGAACCAGGGCTCTTTGGTTGATATGGCTTAAATCTATTGGATGTTAATGGCAAACTGGCAATAGAAAACAAAGAAACGAAAAGGTGACTTTACGCAACATGTCTACTTCAATACCAACCCGTGTCGCTTGCGTCAACACCGCCAAAACCATGCGGGGCTTTATTTGATGACCGATGAAGATTGGTTTTTCCTACATATGGCGGTCGGAAAGCCTCAAATAGTGAGAATAATCCGAAAACCCTAACTTGAATAAAAACTGCATGGTGAGTCTATTTTTCCCGCAAATGATATGGGACACTGATGATTACAATGCCCTCCTGACGTTTCAACTGGCTGCGCAACAGGTCTGCGGTATTGGTGTGCAGGGTCGAACCGAATATATTGTTGGAAATAAACTCCGGCACGACAATGGTGAGAGTCTCACCGGGTTGTCGGCGTACGGAAATCTCGGTGATGTATTCCAGCAACGGTTCGAGGAAGAGGCGATAGGGCGAGTTCAGCATGACCATGCGGGTGCCCTCTCCCCAAAGTTCCCATTTTTTTCGCACCTTTTCTGCTTCTGCCGGTTCGATGGCGACATGGACAGCCGTTACATCGTCTGACATTCTGCGGGCGTAGCGCAGGGCAGCGAGGCTTCCCTGATGCACGCCGCTGATCGGTACGATAATGCGGTGACGAGTCTGGTGCGGTGGGATCGCGCCGAAATTATCGAGCGAAAGGTTATTGGCGACATTTTTATAGTGATGGTGTATCGCAAAGAAAATGGTCACAAGAGATGGGGTTAATATAAGAACAGCCCACGCACCTTCCCTGAATTTGGTTACAGCAAAAACGACCATCACGATCGCTGTGCATACCGCGCCAAAGCCGTTCACCAACATGCGATACTTCCAGCCTTTTTCGAAGCGAAGTACAGACCCCGGCTCAATAACTTCCTCGTCTGGCTTTAGATGACCTATCTTCCACCAGCGATGCGCCATGCCAGCCTGCGATAACGTGAACGAAAGAAACACACCAATGGCGTACAAAGGAATAAGCCGCGTCACACTTGCCTGAAAAATGACGATAAGGATGGAAGCGATCACAGCCAACGTCATGATGCCGCGTGAATAGACGAGTCGACTGCCACGATACGTCAACTGGCGCGGGAGGAACCCATCACCTGCGTGAAGCGCACCAAGGCGTGGAAAGTCTGCAAAGGCGGTGTTGGCTGCCATGATAAGAATGACCGTCGTTCCCGAGATCAACAGGTAATACAGCAAGCCTCTGCCGTCGAAGACCGTCCGCGCCAATTGTGAGATGACCGTTTCTTCTTCCGAGAAAACGGCATGGATCTTGCCAGTCAGGAAGGATAGACCAAGAAACAAAGATCCCAAGATCACAGACATCCAGATCAGGGTGATACCCGCATTTTTACTGCGCGGCTCCTTGAAGGCGGTGATGCCGTTCGAAATGGCTTCTACACCAGTAAGCGCGGTTGTGCCATTTGCAAAGGCATGTAACAGGACAAATGGCGTAATGACCGAAACAATATTGTGAGCTGTAAACTCTGGCGGGTCAACAACAATCCCCAACGAACCGCTGAAGAAACGGAAGAGCCCAATTCCAACCGTAGCGACCATGATCACAACGAAGAAATAAGTCGGAATGGCGAAGGCAGTGCCCGACTCTTTCACACCGCGTAAATTGACCAACATGATCAGGAAGACAGCTCCAACCGCGATCCAAACCCTGTATGGAAATAGATCAGGATATGCCGACACGATCTGCGCAACACCAGAAGAGACCGACACGGAAACGGTCAAAATGTAATCGGTGAGCAACGCAGCCCCAGCGGTCTGAGCAGGTAATTCGCCGAGATTGTCACGCGCTACGATATATGCACCGCCCCCACCCGGGTAGGCATGGATGGTTTGTTCGTATGAAATGGTTACGATTGCCAGCAAAGTGATAATGGCAAGCGAAATTGGGAAAAGATATCCATAGGCAATCGTCCCTGCCGCGGCGATGACGCCTAAAATTTCCTGCGTGGCATACGCCGTGGACGATAAAGCATCAGACGCAAAAACCGCCAGCCCCACCGCCTTGCCAATGGTCTGATGCGGCGCATCCGCTGTGGAGAGAGGTCTGCCGATAAAAAAGGATCGAAATGTACGTGGGGGCGTGAGGTTTGTGTCCCGCTCAATAATGGGAGACTGGGCACTATCTTCGTTGATCATACTGAAAGAATTCTCCTGGGAATAGGAACGCAGAAAATGACACGTTCCAAACAAGGGGAGTCTATTCAGTTGTCAGTCAAATTAGGGTCAAGGAAATATCGAAGCAGGTCAAGAAAAGGTCAAGATTTTATCAATTTAGACCTTCAACCGATACCCGACCCCAGGCTCGGTGTGGATGTAGGTCGGGCGGGCTGGGTCTGGCTCAATCTTCCCCCGCAAATTGCTGATATTGACCCGCAGAATGTGCATATCATCGTAGCCATCGCCCCACACCTGCCGCAGCAATTGATGATGTGTGATGACCTTGCCCGCGTGCGTCACCAAAATCTTAAGCAGGTCATATTCTGTTGGCGTAAGTTGGATTTCTTTTTCATTGACCGTTACCAGACGGTGGGCAAAATCCACGCTCAAGCCTTTGGATTGGAAAACCGGTTCATTCGCCGCTGATGGTTGTTTGCGCAGCGCGACTCTCATCCTCGCCAGAAGTTCGCCCGTGCCGAACGGCTTCGTCAGGTAATCATCTGCTCCTGCATCAAGCGCAGCGATCTTATCCTGCTCGGCTTCGCGGACGGAGAGAATGATGATGGGCGTCTGACTCCACTCGCGCAGGCGGCGTGTCACTTCGATGCCGTCAATATCGGGCAAGCCAAGGTCGAGGATGATGATGTCGGGGCGATGGCTGAGCACGGATTGCAATGCTTCTTCCCCCGAAGCAGATTCGTACACGCTGAATCCCTGGGCGCCTAATGCAGCACGCAAATAGCGCCGAATGGACGCTTCATCATCTACGACCAGAATGCGTTGATTTGTGGGTGTCGTCATACGCTCAATGGTAATTCAACTTCGAGAATTGCGCCGCCGCCTTCGCGCTTCTTCGCGCAGACTTCGCCGCCATGCGCTTCGACGATACCCTTGCTGATGGAAAGTCCCAGCCCTGTGCCGCTGACACTCTCAGGGCGTTGGACTCGGTAGAACTTGTCGAAGACACGGGAAAGGTCATCGGAGGGAATCCCAACTCCACGGTCCAGAATTTGGAGGCGGGCTTTTGAGTCATCCAAAGAAGCGGTTACTTCGATCAACGAATCCTGCGGCGAATACTTGATGGCATTCTCCAAAAGATTGACAACGACCTGCGCCATGAGCGTGAAGTCCATGGGCACGAGCGGAAAGTTGGCGGGGATATTTACCTTAACGGGATTCTTCTCGGCGCGTTTGCCGAGTTGCTCAAGTGCGGTGCCGACCAAATCTTGCACATCACCAGGCTCAAGCCGCAGTTTGATCGTACCACTTTCGATGCGTGTCATATTGAGTAGATTGCCGACCAGTCGATTGAGTCGGTCTGCTTCGCCGCGTGCGTTTTCGATCAATGTATTCCGGGTGGCGTCATCGATCTCCATGTCCTTTTCATCGAGCGCCGAGAGCGCGCCTGTGATGGCAACCAGCGGCGTGCGCAGATCATGCGAAATGGAGTTGAGCAGCGTGTTCTGCAATTTTTCTGCTGACTGTAACAATGCGATCTGACGATTCTGTTCTTCGAGTTGTGCGCGTTCGATGGCTTGCGCGCCCTGATTGGCAAAGGCTTCCATCAGTCGGCGTTGCGCGGAGGAGAGATCTGAATCTGATGTGTTTGCCTTGCCAACCCCAAGGACTCCAACCACTCCCTTTGATGTTCTAAGCGGTAAATACCGTAATTGTGCAGCAGGCAATGTGTTGGTGTGCCGGCCCGCAGGCTCGGCGTGACGATAGACCCAATCGGCAACGGCAAGTTCTTCCTCGTTTAAACTCATGCCCTTGCTCAACGAATGTGTGACAAGCCGATTCGATTCAGGAAGAAGGATGGCAATGGTTCGGCTGAAGGTTTGCTCCAGATGTTTTTGCAAGACAGACAAAATGGATTCGAGATCGGCAGCAGATGCAAGATCACGGCTGAGATCGTATAACTCCGCCGTCTCTGCCTCACGCTGGCGCGCCGCCTCTGCCTGTTCGCTTGCCCGAGCCGTCAACTGGCTGATGACCAATCCCACCAAAAACAAACCGATGAAGGTGATGATGTATTCGGTATCAGATACTGTAAATGTATAGAAGGGATGTACAAAAAGAAGATCGAACACCAGCACGCCAATGAAAGAGGCAAAGATGGCAGGTCCGCGCCCAAGATAAACTGCCGCAAAGACGACTGCCAGCAAATACACCATGACGAGATTTGTCGCTTCGATGCGTCCGCCAATTAACATCCCCACGCCGGTTGCCAGCGCAACCAGAACCAGGCTCCACAAGTACCGGCTAGGGGTACTATGCAGGCGCAGAGGGTTTTCTTCAGCAGGCACAGAGGGCTTATCGGCGCTGGTAACGACATAGACATCAATGTCGCCGCTCCGATGGATCAACTTATCCACCAACGACCCACGCAGAATCTCCTGCCAGCGCGGACGGAGCGGCTTGCCCGCCACGATCTTGGTGATGTTGTTCTTGTGTGCAAATTCAATGATGGTCGCTGAGACTGCATCCATCGAATTTCCTGCCGAAAGTGTGTACGATCTTGCGCCCAGATCTTCTGCCAATTGCAGGATGCTTGCCACACGGTCACGCTTTTCTGGTGACATCGAAGCGAATTGTGGCGTTTCCACATAGAGCGCGATCCACTCGGCGTTGAGTTCATCTGCAAGCCGCCGCGTAGTGCGGACGAGTCTCTCGCTCAACGGGCTGGGGCTGATGCAGACCAACAAACGTTCACCCGCCGCCCAAATCCCTTGAATGGCGCGGGTCTGCATGTATGCCCGCATTTGGTCATCCACGCGCTCGGCGGCTCGGCGCAACGACATCTCGCGCAGTGCGGTGAGATTCCCTTTGCGGAAGAATTTCTGTATTGCTCGCGCCGCCTGGTCGGGCACATAGACCTTGCCTTCTTGCAAACGCACTAACAACTCATCGGGCGGCAGGTCAATGACTTCGATCTCGGCGACTTCGTCAATCACGCCATCGGGGATCGTTTCGCGGACAGTAACTCCCGTCACCTGTGCCACGATATCGTTTAGACTTTCAAGGTGTTGAATGTTGAGCGTGGTATATACATCGATGCCCGCCGCAAGGATTTCCTGCACATCCTGATAGCGTTTGGCGTGGCGCGACCCTGGCGCATTGGTGTGCGCAAATTCATCCACCAAAACCAATTGCGGCTTACGCTGAATAACCGCATCCACATCCATTTCAGGCAAGTTCACGCCGCGGTATTCCACCTGCTTGCGCGGCAGAACTACCAGCCCCTCCACCAGTTCTTCGGTCTCGGCGCGTTTGTGCGTTTCGATATAACCGACGATTACATCCACGCCTTGCGCCTTTCGTTGATGCGCGGCTTCGAGCATGGCATAGGTCTTTCCCACACCCGCCACATAGCCAAGGAAGATCTTCAACCGTCCGCGCCGCGTTTCTTCGGCTTGGATATTTTTTAGCAGATCATCAGGGTCGGGGCGACGTTCATTCATCAAATTTATTGTATCTCATCCAATGCAAGATTTAACAATAAGACATTGACTCGTGGCTCGCCAAAAATCCCAAACTGACGCCCTTCGGTATATTTCTCCACCAAGGATGTGACTACCGCTTCACTCAACCCGCGAGCGGATGCCACCCTTCGAACCTGATACAACGCCGATGCCACGCTGATGTGCGGGTCGAGCCCGCTCGCAGAGGCAGTGACCAGGTCAACAGGAATTGGAAGCGGGTTGTTTGGGTCGACTGCATGGAGCGCGTCAATGCGGGCTTGCACGACTTCTTCGAGCGTTGGATTCATCGGTCCATAGTTGGAGCCAGATGAAGCGGCAGCGTTATACCCAGCCGCAGAGGGGCGACCCCAGAAATATTTCGGGTCATCGAACTGTTGACCGATGAGTTCCGAGCCGTAGGCTTTGCCGTCAATGACGATAAGACTTCCGCTCGCTTGATGCGGAAAAAGGACTTGGGCAAGCCCTGTCACTGTGAGTGGGTAAATCACGCCAGTAATAATGGTGAGTAATGCCAGCAGGGTAATGGCTGGGCGAAGTTGTTGTTTCATGAAAAGACTCCAGAAACGACGAGTAACGTCCATGCGATGGTGAACATGAATATCCACGGGCGCATGGGGATGGGGATGTTGAATGTATTGGGTGCAATACTGGCAGAAACAAGTCCAGCTGTGAAAATAATGCCAGTAAGTTTGGAAAGTAAGAATTTTGTTTTCATTTTGTACTCTTGAGTTTGTGTCACTCGTTGCATCGTTAAACTAAATGCAACGCCACCAACAACATATCAATGACCTTGATCCCAATGAAAGGCACAAGCAAACCACCGAGACCGTAGATCAAGAGATTGTCGCGCAACAACTGCGCTGCTCCAACCGCACGATAGGGCACACCGCGCAAGGCAAGCGGGATCAAAGCGATGATGATGAGTGCATTGAAGATCACGGCTGACAAGATGGCACTTTCGGGGGTGGCAAGGCGCATGATGTTGAGCGCGTTCAATTGCGGATACGTGCTGGAAAATGCGGCAGGGATGATGGCGAAGTATTTGCTCACATCGTTAGCGAGACTGAACGTAGTCAACGCCCCGCGAGTCATCAGCAGTTGTTTGCCGATCTCCACGATCTCGATTAACTTGGTCGGGTTGCTATCCAAGTCCACCATGTTGGCAGCTTCGCGCGCGGGTTGCGTGCCGGTGTTCATTGCCACAGCAACGTCGGCTTGAGCAAGGGCAGGCGCGTCGTTCGTGCCATCGCCTGTCATCGCAACCAAACGCCCGCCTGTTTGATATTCACGGATGAGTTTGAGTTTGGCTTCGGGCGTGGCTTGCGCGAGAAAATCGTCCACGCCTGCTTCCGCGGCGATTGCGGCAGCGGTCAGCGGATTGTCGCCTGTGATCATCACGGTCTTGATGCCCATCTTGCGCAGTTGCGCAAAACGTTCCTTCATGCCGCCTTTGACAATGTCCTTCAAGTGAATGACTCCCAACGCTTTGTTGTCGCGAGTCACTACCAGCGGAGTCCCCCCGGCTCGGGCGATGGAATCAACTGTCGGCTTGAGGTCTGAGGCGACGCCGTTTCCGTTGGATTGAATCAAGCCCATCATCGTGTCAGGCGCTCCCTTCCTGATTTGAGTCCCATTGAAATTAACTCCGCTCATGCGTGTTTGCGCGGTGAAAGGGATGAAGTGCATTCCGTCCACGGTGTGACCACGCAGACCAAATTTTTCCTTGGCAAGCACCACAATGGAACGACCTTCGGGAGTCTCATCCGCAAGGGATGCGAGTTGTGCGGCTTCGGCGAGTTCGTTGGCATTCGCGCCGTTGACGGGGATGAACTCGACCGCCTGACGATTGCCGAGCGTGATGGTTCCTGTTTTGTCGAGCAGCAGCACATCCACATCGCCTGCCGCTTCCACGGCGCGACCCGACATGGCGATCACGTTGCGCTGGATCATCCTATCCATGCCCGCAATGCCGATGGCAGAAAGCAGCCCGCCGATGGTGGTGGGAATGAGGCAGACGAGCAGCGCGATGAGCACGGTGATGGTGATGGGTGTGCCTTGTCCGCTGGCTTCGACGCTGTAAATTGAATACGGCAGCAGTGTGGCGCAGACGACGAGAAAGATGATGGTGAAGCCCGCCAGCAAAATATTGAGCGCGATCTCGTTCGGTGTTTTCTGACGTTTCGCGCCTTCGACCATGCTGATCATGCGGTCGAGAAATCCCTGCCCTGGGTCGGCGCTGACGCGGATAATGAGCCAGTCGGAAAGAAGCCGCGTGCCGCCTGTGACCGCGGAACGGTCTCCGCCCGCCTCACGCACCACGGGCGCGGATTCGCCCGTCACGGCGCTTTCATCCACCGAAGCGATTCCAACCACGATCTCGCCATCAGCGGGGAGAATGTCTCCAGCCACGACAAGATATAAATCATCTTTGCGAAGGGATGTTGATGAAACTATTTGGGTTTCAACGTTTTCACGTTCAAACGTTTTAACGTTCGAACTGACTTTCTTCGCAGGTGTATCTTGCCTAGCCTTACGCAACGACTCGGCTTGTGCCTTGCCGCGTCCTTCTGCCACGGCTTCAGAGAAGTTGGCGAATAAGACGGTGAGCCAAAGCCAGAGCGCGATCGCGCCGATGAAACCTGTTGGCGCTTCACCTTCGCCGATCAGAGATTGAATCCACAACAGGGTGGTGAGCACGCTGCCCACTTCTACAACGAACATGACAGGGTTATGCACCATCCAGCGCGGGTTGAGTTTGATAAAGGATTCCAGCACAGCGCGTTGATACATTTCGCGGCAGGCTTGGGTTTTGTTTTTAGTAGTCATAAGTTTCTCTTTTTTCAACCACGAAGTGTCACAAAGGTACACAAAGGTTTTTGTTTTTCCTTTGTGACACTTCGTTTCCTTTGAGGTTTTTCTTTTATCCGAAGATCATCAAATGTTCCACGATCGGTCCCAACGCCAGGGCGGGTAGGAAACTCAACGCGCCGACAATGATGATGACGCCGATGACCCATGCAATGAACAACGGGGTATGCGTGGGTAAGGTTCCCGCACTCGCTGGGACTTTCTTCTTGTTCGCTAGTGAGCCTGCAATTGCCAGCACGGGAATCGCCAGCCAATACCGCGCAACGAACATGGCAATGCCAAGCGCGATGTTATAGAAAGGCGTGTTCGCTCCCAGCCCTGCAAACGCCGAGCCGTTGTTATTGCCCGCGGACGAGAACGCATACAACACTTCACTAAACCCATGCGCCGACGGGTTGTAAATGGTGGCACGTCCTGCTTCACTCATCACCGACACAGCGGTTCCGATCAACACCACCATGACAGGGGTGAGAATGATGATGGACGCCATCTTCATCTCATAGGCTTCGATCTTCTTGCCGAGATACTCGGGCGTGCGTCCCACCATCAAGCCAGAGACGAAGACCGCGATGATGACGAACGCCAACATGCCATACAAGCCCGACCCCACACCGCCATAAATAATTTCACCGAGTTGCATGAGCCACATCGGGACGAGTCCGCCCAACGGCATGAACGAGTCATGCATGGAGTTGACCGAGCCGTTCGATGCGGCGGTGGTCACAGTTGCCCATAATGCGGAGTTCACGATTCCAAAGCGGACTTCCTTGCCTTCCATGTTTCCGCCTGGGTTGCTCGCGGACTGCGTTTGGTCAATGCCGAGTTTTGCGAACATGGGGTTGCCGCCCTGCTCCGCCCAAACCGCCACGCCGAGTAATGCAACCAGCACAATCGTTATCACCGCCAGCAATGCCCAACCCTGCCGCGTATCTCCGACCATCTTGCCGTAGGTGTAACAAAGCGCGGCGGGAATGAGCAGGATGGACAGCATCTCCAAAAAGTTCGAGAAGGGAGTCGGGTTTTCCAGTGGATGCGCAGAGTTGACGTTGAAGAATCCGCCGCCGTTGGTGCCCAATTGCTTGATGGCAACCTGTGAAGCGGCGGGTCCCACCGCGATGAGTTGCGCTTCGCCAGATTGAAGCGAAGTTGCAGACTTATACTCACTAAAGGTCTGCACCACACCCTGTGAAACAAGAGCCAAAGCCAATACAAGCGAAAGCGGAAGCAAGATGTAAAGGACAGAGCGGGTCATATCCACCCAGAAATTCCCGATCTCTTTCGTGGTGTGCCTGACAATGCCGCGAATCAATGCCACCATCACCGCCATTCCTGTCGCGGCGGAGACAAAATTCTGCACGGTCATGCCGAGCATTTGCGTGAGATAACTCATCGTCGTCTCGCCGCCGTAGCCCTGCCAGTTGGTGTTGCTGGCGAAACTCACCGCCGTATTCCACGCGGAGTCGGGCGAGACTGCGCCGAGTCCCTGCGGGTTGAGGAGGGGAAATCCTTGCAGGCGTTGCAGCAGATAGACGGCGACCACGCCAACGATGTTGAAGACCAACATGGCGATGGCGTACGTTTTCCATGTCATCTCGGAACGCGAGTCAATGCCCGAGAGGCGATAAAGAAATCGCTCAACGGGATCAAGGATCGGGTCAAGAAAGAGGCGTTCGCCTTGATAGACCTTCGCCATGTACGCGCCAAGCGGCTTCGTCAAGAGAAGCAAAATCCCAAAGTAAAAAATCAATTGCAGCCAGGTATTCATCCGAACCACTCCGGTTTGACCAGTGCGAGGACGAGATAAAGTAGAAGTCCCATTGCCACAATCCCAGTGAGCCAATAAAGCGGATTCATGACTTGTCCTCCCGCAGTCCATCGAGTGCGTAAAGCAGCCCAAGGGAAAGTAAAAAGAACAGAACGGTTAAGCCAAGAAATAAAAGGTCGTTCATGCGTGCCTCCATTGAGACAGTGTATTCAGTTGTACGTCAATTTGGGGTTAAGGCGAAGAGGATAAGTATCAAGAAAGCATAAAGGTTGCCAGATTTTCGGCGCGCGCTGGCAAATTCGACTGACTCATTGTCGCCTGATCGCCGCAGAGACAAGGAGTACACGAAGTAAAACGATGGGTGAAACGCTCAGGATCTTTCTACTTCTTTCCCTTCAACCCATACAGCATCAACGACCCCAATTCCTTCACCAAATTCGGGTTGCGCGGATACTGCCGCTGAAACTCGGCGTGGGTGAAGGCATCCATGAATAGCACGAAATAGATGCGCAGGGCTTCCTCGGAAATTTCCGTGCTGACCTGCCCTTCGCGCCTGCCATCCTCGATCAGCCCCAATAACAGCGCGAGCATCTTCTCCTGTGCCTTGGTGCGGATCTCGCGGATCTCCGGGTCGTTTTGCAGGTCAAGGCTGCTGGCAAAGACCGCCACGCCTTCCGAGGCAGGCTTTCCGCCCGCCATCATCGCCGAGATGAACTGAAAGAACGCGTTGATCTTTTCCTGATACGACCCCTGCGGGGTGACGATCTCTTGCGCGCGGCTGACCAATCCCTCCACCATGCCGCTGACAAACTCTCTCGCCAGCGCCTCCTTGCTCTCAAAGTTATTGTAGATGGTCGCTGGCGAAACGCCTGCTTTGCGGGCGATATCCGCCATGCTGACCTTATCCACCCCAAACTGGCTGAACAACTCCCAAGCCGCCTTGCGGATATCTTCCTTACTCTGTTCTTTTCGGCGCGCAAACCCGTCCATGCAAACTCCTTGAGGGGATACCCTACATTGCTGTAATTATTGTAATGTAAAGCATTGACAATTCCAAAATTATGCCTATAATACAAATTTGTAATTTCTGTACGATTATATTACAAATTTATAAATTGTTGGAGAACTGATGAGTAGCATCTTCCAATTCAACACACCCCAATCCCCTACGCTTGAGCAGGTTGGCGGCAAAGCCCTCTCCTTGATCGAAATGACCCGCGCTGGGATGCCCGTCCCGCCCGGATTTGTCCTCGCTGTGGATTTCTTCACCCCCTGGCTGGATGCCCTCAAGCGCTCGCCTCACTGGTCGGACCTCAAGCCTGATTCTGTCCAGAAACTGGGTGCCGCCACTCATGCGATTCAAACCCTTGCCCGCAACCTGACCTTTACCGCGGAGCAAAAGCAGGAACTTGAGCAAGCCCTCGTTCCATTTCATCAAGCCAATCACGGTAGACTATACGCTGTCCGTTCCTCCTCTCCCGAAGAGGACTTGGAAGGTGCGTCATTCGCAGGCGGTTATGAAACGACTCTGGGCGTCACCGTGGATGGCATCGAAGCGGCGATCCTGCATTCGTTCGTTTCCAGTTTTGACGAGCGCGTCTTCCTATACAAAAAGGAACATGGCTTTTCGCTCACCGAGCCGCGCATCGCGGTCATCGTTCAGCAACAAGTCAATGCCGATAGCGCGGGCGTGGCGTTCTCGCTCAACCCGCTCAACAACTGCTTCGATGAAGCCGTCATCAACGCCAATTATGGACTGGGTGAGTCGGTAGTGGCTGGGGATGTTGAACCAGACCTCTTCGTGGTGGACCAGCCCACCCGTCGAATTATTGAAGCGAGAGCTGGGAGCAAGAAAACGGTCATTACGTTGAATCAGGCTGGGGGCACTGAAAAGTCCACACGCGAGAGTCATCCAGAAACAGCCATCACAAATGAGCAGGCGCTCGCGCTGACGGACTTGCTGCAACGTGTGGCAGCACATTATCAAAAACCTGTGGACATCGAGTGGGCAATTGCCGAAGGAAAAATCTTTCTGCTGCAAGCGCGACCCATCACCACCTATTTGCCGCTGCCGCCCGAGATGGTCACCGCGCCGAATGAACCCAAACGACTATATGCCAACTCCACGTTGATCGAGCAGGGCTTGCAAGAACCGCTCTCGGCGCTCGGCACAGACTTTCTCGGCTATGTGCTCAACAAGGTCGGCGGACCCGTTGCAGAAGGCGCCATTGGATTGGACGGCGTCACCTTCACGGCGAGTGGCGGCTATTACATGAACGTCTCGCATGCGATGATGATGGGCATGAGGAATGCCGCGCTCGCGCCTGGCAGTTTCGGCGACCCACGCGTGATGGAAATTTTGGATGGCATTGACATGCGCGAATACACGCGCGGTGAACTGCCCGCGAAACTCAAAGCCATGCGCGGGCAGATGATCTTCAAAATGCTGCCGATGGTAAAGTCCGCGATGGGAGCATATCTCAGACCGCAGCGCGTGCTCGCAAAGTATCAAGCCGCCCTGCCCGATGAACTTCAACGTCTTGCGAATTTTTCTGGCGCGGGCATGTCGCTGCACGAACAAGCCGTGACGCTCACGAACCTGCTCACTTTTTTCTACGGCGATTACGGCATCCCGATGATCCTCGCCGCGCAGATCGCCCAGCGACGCATTCAAAATCTTTTCAAACGTGAAGCCGATAGCGTGCAGGATCATCTCATCAACCTCGGCATCTCTTTGCCAGGCAACAAGACGACCGAGATGGGAGAACTGATGTATGCGCTGGCGGACTCGGATGAACTTCGCCGCTACGATGACCCCTCCCGCTTCTTATCGGACCTCGAACGGGGCGCGCTTTCTTCGAGCTTTATTCGACTCTGGGAGCGATACATCGCCGAGTTTGGCATGCGCTGCCCCGGCGAGATCGACACCGCCACGCCGCGCCCGTACGAAAACCTCGCGCAGGTCTTTGCGCAACTCAAGTCCATGTCGCTTGCCATTCGCGGACGGGAGACTTCCGCTTCCTTCTTTGAAGAAGCCCGCGCCAAGCGTGAAGCCGCTTACCAAGCCTTATATGCCATCGCCTTGAAGAAAAGCAGGCACACCGCCAAAACTTTTGAAGGTCTTTATCAAACCTGGCTGACCTTCGGCGGCTATCGTGAAACGCCCAAGCATTACATCATCACCGTGGTGGACTTGTTCCGCCGCAGCGTATTGGAGATCGCCGAACGCTTCGTCGCAGAGGGGCGGCTGGATTCTCCCGAGCAGATATTCGACCTGACCATCGCCGACATTGACCAAGCACTGACCGACTCGTCACTGAACCTTCGTGCTCTGGCGCAAGAGCGCACTGTGCTCATCAACAAAATGCGCAAGAGCAAACTCGCCGCCCGCATCCTCGACTCGCGCGGCAGGATTTTCTATCCGCCGCGCAAAGTCGCCGCCGATGGGGAACTGAGCGGTGCGCCCATCTCGCCCGGCGTGGTGCAGGGACGCGTCAAAGTACTGCAATTCGCGAACGAAAAACAACTCCTGCCCGGCGAAATTCTCGTCGCCCGCGCCACGGACCCGGGTTGGACCCCGCTCTTTATCAATGCCAAAGGCATCATCCTTGAGATCGGCGGCGCCTTGCAGCATGGCGCGGTGGTGGCGCGTGAGTATGGCGTACCCTGCGTTTCAGGTTTGGATAACGCCACGCAAATCTTACGGGACGGTCAACTGGTGGAGGTGGACGGCTCGAATGGCATCGTCCGCTTGTTGGAGAAATAACAATGCTGACCTTCATTGGGATCATCCTCGGCATGTTCGGCATTGGCATTATGCAGTTGGTGCTGGCGACCGCCATGCCCTTCATCGTCACCGAGATCGGTGGCGACTATCTCTACAGTTGGGTCTTTTCCAGTTACATGCTGGCATCGTTGTTGACCATCCCGATCTTCTCAAAGATGGCAGATCTGTACGGACGCAAAAAATTCTATTTGCTCGGTATGTCCATCTTTGCGGTCGGCACTCTTTGTGGCGGGTTGGCGCCAAGTATGGAGCATCTCATCGTCGCGCGCGTTCTGCAGGGACTTGGCGCAGGCATGATGACGCCTGTCTCCATCGCCCTCATCTCCGACCTCTTCCCTGCCGAAAAACGCGGACGGATGATTGGCATGTTCAGTTTTGTGCAGTTGCTTGCCAACCTCATCAGCCCCATTCTCGGCAGCATCATCACCAAGCAGATTGGCTGGCATTGGATCTTTTTCATCACGCTGTTCATGATTGCCATTGCCCTGCTGCTGGTGGCGTTGGATAAGTCCGCTTCGCAGTCTTCCACCCAGCCCGTCAACTGGCTTAATCTCGACCTGCTCGGCGGCTTGATGTTCGGCTTGTTCTGCGTTTCGCTTGTCAGCCTGTCCGACTCGGTCAGCAACTTGGGGCGGCTCGACCTTTCGGGTATTCTGCTGCTGGTAGGCGTTGTGGTCACAGGCGTGGTTCTGGTTTGGAACGAAGCGCGGCATCACGACCCCATCATCAAATTGTCATTCTTCCAAACCAAGGTACTGCGCCAATCCATTATCAGTTCGCTCATTGCTGGCGGCATCATGTACGGGCTGATCACTCTCCTGCCTCTGTGCAATGCCATCTTCAAACAGCAGGGCTTTGACGTGGACGAAAGCCAGGTCTTGATGATCTTCATGATCGGCACGACCCTCGGTCTGCTCATCACCAGCAGTGTCATGGCAAAACTCAAGGCATCCTTCCCGATCGTTCTCTGGGCGGTTTCCATCCTTGGGGCAGGCGGGTTGTATGTTGCAGTCGGTGCCAGCAATTTCGTTCTATTCCAAATCTTCACCGGCTTTTTGGGGCTTGCCCTCGGCGGTATCTCTGCCACGTTGCTCATCAACTCGCAGAACGCCGTCAACAACGAAGACCGCACTGTGCTCAGCGGACTTGTGCAATTGGGGCGCTATCTTGGCGCGGCGGTCGGCGTGACCATCCTGACGGGCATCCTGCCGGAGATCAGCCAGATCCAAACCGTCACTCAATTTTTAGGCGCCTTTGGTCTGTTGATCGGGATGTATGTGTTGGGATTGGTGAATCAATCGATATAACGGGGGCTTACATGATTGGATTGAGGCGGTATTGCAGCGACTCCGCCAGATCCGTGATGGTACGGAATAGATTAAGGATGCGGTGTATTTTGTGTATGCGATGTGATTTTAAAAAAAACATCAAATGGTCGATTGATCGCTACTAACAGGCAAAGGGTAGGTTATTCCTGCCTATGAAGAGGTTTGGCTTGTACTTATTTTAGGAATTTTCAGCATGGTAAACTTGATTTGTTTCCAAAGAACTTGAAGCCTGCTATGTTGGCGCAAGGGAACCGCCAGTTTTTTGCAAGGCCACCCTAAAGATCACCTGTTTTCAACGAGAATTTGCCATGAAACCCACATCTGCAACCGCCATCAGCCATCCGAATATTGCATTCATCAAATATTGGGGCAACCGTGATAATGAATCGCGCCTGCCCGTCAACGGCTCCGTCTCCATGAATCTGGATGGATTGGTCACACGCACAACGGTCAGTTTTCAACCGTCATTGCCGTTCGATGAACTTATCATCAATGGGCATGAAATCGTCGGCAAAGGCTTGGATCGTGTTTCGTACATCCTTGATCTTGTCCGTGAAAAGGCTGGGATTAAGATGAATGCCGAAGTGATGAGCGAGAACAACTTCCCTGCCGGCGCGGGGATCGCCTCTTCTGCGGCGGCGTTTGCAGCGTTGGCGTTGGCAGGAAGCAAAGCGGCTGGATTGGACCTGAGCGAGCCGGAACTTTCTGTTTTGGCGCGGCGTGGATCAGGCTCCGCTTCACGCTCCATTCCGGCGGGATTCGTGGAGTGGAAAATGGGTGAGGCTGAAAGCGACTCGTACGCCTTTTCCATCGCACCTGTTGACCATTGGAATCTGGTGGATTGTGTTGCCATCGTCAGTTCGACGCACAAAAAGACCGGCTCCACAGAAGGTCATGCCATTGCGGGGACGAGCCCGTTGCAAGAGGCGCGTGTGGAAGATGCGCCCCGCAGACTTGAAATCTGCCGCAATGCCATTCTCAAAAGGGATTTTGAAGCCTTTGCGGACATCATCGAACATGATTCGGATATGATGCATGCGGTGATGATGACCTCAAAACCGCCGTTGATGTATTGGCAGTCGGCTACCGTGGAGATCTTTCACCTGGTGCGTGAATGGCGCGCGAGCGGACTGCCCGTTGGGTACACGGTGGATGCGGGACCAAATGTCCATGTGTTGTGTTTGGTCGAATACAAAGCCGAGGTGGAGAAACGCCTGCGCGAGATCCCCGGTGTGAAGGATGTGCTGGTGGCGGGGGTGGGCGGCGCGGCGAAGTTGGTGTAAATAAACTTGTAGGGGAGAAAAACCTTTCGGAAAACAGAACCAGCCGCCGCCTTGGGGCGAAGCGGCTCTTCCGTCTAATGAAAGATTAACTTCCCTGTTTCATTTGCAAGATATAATCCATTCGCCGCGTCTAGTACTGCGGGAAAGGATTTACAAATGGAATTTGGCATTCTGACGTTTTTTGTCTTCCTGCTTGCGCTGGGCGGGATGATCTTTGTGCATGAACTGGGGCATTTTCTGGCGGCGCGCTGGGCGGGCATCGAGGTGGAGGAGTTTGGCTTTGGCTTGCCCTCCAAAAAACTCGTGACCCTTTTCACCTGGCAGGGGACGGAGTTTACGATCCATGCCCTGCCTCTGGGCGGTTTTGTGCGCCCCAAAGGTGAGAACGACCCCAACGTACCCGGCGGGTTGGCTCACGCCAGCCCGTGGAAACGGCTCGTGGTGTTGTTCGCAGGTCCGCTGATGAATTTGATCACAGCGGTGATCGTGTTTTCCATTTTGATCGCTTCGGAAGGCGTGGCTGTGCCCGGCTCGGTAAAGATCGATACCATTGCTGAGGATTCGCCCGCCCAACAGGCGGGTATTCAGGAAGACGACACCCTGCTCGCCATCAACGGTCAGTCGGTGGCGGAGATCGATGCGGCGATCGCGATCATCCGCGAGAATCTCGACAAGCCGGTTGAGTTGTTAATCGAACGGGATGGCGAAGAGATTGCCATCACTGCCACACCGCTTTCCACTCGCACGGCACAGCAGGGCGCCCTCGGCGTTGGGTTGACGTACCCGACCCGCCCCGCGACCTTCGTTGAAAGCATTTCCGGTGGCGTGACCATCACCGGCATTCAAGCCGCGACGATCGTCTACCTTCCGATTGCGTTGATCCAGGGCGCCATTGCGCCCGACCAGGCGCGTCTGATCGGCTTCAAAGGCATTTATGATTTGTTCAATTTTGCCGTGGAAGAAGATGTGACAAGCCGCCAGGAATCCGCTGCGCCAACGAGTGGCGCAAGCGCCCCCACGCCGCGCCCGACGAATTACGTCCTTAATCTGGTCGGCGTGTTGAGCATTTCGCTCGGCGTGTTCAACCTCTTTCCCATCCCCGCGCTCGACGGCGGACGCATCCTCTTCACCCTGCCGGAAATCCTCTTCCGCAAACGCATTCCGCCCGAATGGGAAAACACCGTCAATGGCGTTGCCATGCTTCTGCTCATCGGTCTGATGCTCTTCGTGAACGTCATGGACTTTGTCAACCCTGCTCCATTGCCCCTACCCTAAACATGGCTGAACTCACTTTTCAATCTGTCCTCGAATACCTGCTCGATTCCAAAAAGGATATCCCGCAGAGTCACTTGCGTCACTATTCCGATCTCGACCCGAAATCGCTGCGCCTCTTTTTGGACATCTGGTCCCGCGTCACCCCGGAGCGGAAACTGCTCCTGCTCGACCATCTTTTATCTCACCTTGACTCCGACACGCTCGTCTCGTACGAAGATATCGGCAGGGAATTGCTCAAGGATGCGGATGGAGAAGTCCGCGCCCGGGCAATCGGGTTGCTCGCCGAATCAAACGACCCGAAGCTGGTTCCACCGCTGCTGGACATTTTCCTCACCGATAGCGTCCTCGCTCCGCGCCTGGAAGCCGCCGACCTGCTGGGTGAATTTGTTTTACTTGGCGAGTTGGAGGAATTGAACACCTCGCTCCAGCATCAGATCGAAGACGCACTCATCTCCATCATCCGCAGCGACGAGAATCCCACTTTGCGTCGGCACGCGCTTGAAGCGCTTGGCTATTCCTCCCGCGAAGAGACGGTCAACATCCTCGAATCTGCATTCCAACGCGAAGATCCTGTCTGGGTTGCCAGCGCCTTGCGCGCCATGGGACGTTCCCACGACAACCGCTGGGACGACAGCGTGGTAAGCAAATTGCTGGATGGCGATCCCCGCATTCGCTTTGCCGCTGCTGAAGCCGCGGGTGAACTCGTCATCGAAGAGGCGGCTCCCATCATGCTGCAAATGCTCGAAGATGAGGAAGAGGATGATAATGTCACCTCCGCTGCCATCTGGTCGCTTTCCCAGATCGGCGGCGAGGATGCGCGTCTCTACCTCCTTAACCTGCTTGAACAGACCGAGGACGAGGACGCCATCAAATTTCTCGAAGACGCTATCGAAAACCTGGACTTTAATGAAGAACTGAGCAACTTCGATCTCCTCTCGTTAGGAGAAGAAGATGAATTGGATGAGGAAGACGACGGAAAATAAGCAGAAAAAAGAAACACAACTCACCCCGAAATTCAAGTTTCGCGGGTGAGTTCGTTTTTAAAAGCAGAGGGGACTCGAATACCATCCCTCGATGGGGCGCGAAACAAAAAGTCCTCCAAACCGGAGGACTGATTGCAGTGAGCGCGGAGGGGATCGAACCCTCAACAAACGGCTTAAAAGGCCGCTGCTCTGCCATTGAGCTACGCGCCCATTAAGAGCGGGCAATATTCTAACATGCGAAAGTAATACAGGCAAGGCACACCGCATCCAATTGAAGGAGGTAACCATGAGTTCAGTCAAATATGTAACCGAACAGGATTTCCAGCAGGAAGTCATCAACGCAGAGACACCCGTTCTGGTGGATTTCACCGCCGACTGGTGCCAACCCTGCAAAATGATCGCGCCCATCGTCGAGCAGCTTGCCGGCGAATGGAATGGCAAGGTTAAGGTCGTCAAACTCGATGCCGATCAAAACCCAGGCATCATGATGCAATACGGTGTGATGGGCATCCCCACCCTTATGCTCTTCAAGGGCGGCGAGATCAAGGAGCGCATCACCGGCTTCACGCCCAAGGAAAAACTGGCGGCAAAAGTCACCCCGCACGTGTAGCCGAAAAACGAAATACGCAAGGGTATAATAGAGCCGAGCAAATCGGCTCTATTTTCGTATTGGACAAATCCATGTCAGAAGATGAGATCCTCAAGGCGGGTATTGCAGCCTTAAAATCTGGCAACCGTAAACAGGCATCTGCCATTTTTTCAAAATTCGTCCAGGACTTTCCACGCTCTGAGCGTGGATGGTATTTGCTGGGCATGAGCGTCTCGACCATCGAACAGCAGAGGTATTGTTTTCAACGCGTCCTCGCCATCAACCCGAAAAATCAGGATGCGAAAAAACAGATCGCGCTTCTTTCCACGCCGAAAGCGGATCCACCACCCCCAGCTTGGGCAACCCAGCCGCCGCCAGTCCGCATCGAACCGCAGCCGGTATCCAAGCCCATCCCAGCCAGCCAGCAGCCTGTTCAACCCATCTCGCAACCAGTCTCCCCCTTCATTTACGAGGAAGTGGAAGCAGCGGATGAATCTCCCCCCCGCCAAAAAACAGCCGAAAAGAAACCACCCGCCAAAAAGAAAAAATCAGACCAGACGCTGGTCTATGGCATTGCAGCGTCTTTGGTGATCGTTTGCGTTTTTGCACTGGGAACGATCTATTTATTGAGTACGCTCGATATCCTGCCTTCGTTCGGGTTTGGAACACCTCCTACCCAAAAACCCCCTTCATTTGTTGTTTCTGTCCCAACGGCAACATCCGCCGCGCCGACCCCCATCCCAACCGCACTTCCGACCGTTGTGTACATGCCCAGGTACGAGGAAGCGCCGTGTCAGTTTGACACGCCGAACAACGTGCGTGTCACCTGTGGGTACGCCATTGTGCCGGAAGACCGCACCGGAGACCCAAATCGGACGATTCGCCTGGCGGTAGCCATTTTTCATAGCACCAGTCCCAACCCCGCCCCCGACCCGGTCGTATTCCTGCAAGGCGGACCGGGCGGTCAGGCTATAGAACTCAGCGCTGCTGCCTATTCTGTGTTGGTGGAACCTTTTATTTCCGAGCGCGATTACATCGCCTTCGACCAGCGCGGAACGGGGCTTTCGGAGCCAGCCCTGGATTGTGACGAGTTGGACAAGGTCTATCGTCAGGATATTTACGGCACCATCGATGCCAGCGCGCGCGAACTGGTGTATCAAAATGCCTTCCTTTCCTGTGCCGGGCTTTTGCAGTCCAAGGGTATCAACCTGAAAGCCTATCATACGGTGGAGAATGCCGCAGACCTGAAGGACATCGTCAACCTTCTGGGTTATCAAAAGGTCAATTTGTATGGCGCATCGTATGGTACGCGCCTTGCATTGGTCACCATGCGGAATCACCCCGAGATCGTACGGACTTCCATCCTCGATTCGGTCATGCCGGTGGAGGTTAACTGGGTCAACGAATTTCCTGGGGTCATCAACTACACCCTTTCGAACTTATTTGCATCCTGCAAGGTAGACCCGGGTTGCAATACCGCCTATCCCGATATTGAAGCCACGTTCTGGGAGTTGGTGCAGGAATTGGATACCAACCCGGTTACTTTGACAACATCTGCATACCCGATGGGGACGGTGACAGAGACCATTGACGGCTCTTATCTCATTTCGGTTGTCATGGGCTTGTCCAAGAACACGAACTTTATCGATACCGCTCCTCAAACCATTTATCGATTGAAAAGTGGGGATTACTCCACTCTGATCGCTGCTCAATATGCTTTGCCATACTCTTTCGACGGGATCAATCCGGGGCTTTACATCTCGGTGATTTGCCGTGAGCATGTTCTGGATAGCTCTCCCGAAGAACTTTTGGCAGCCTCCCAACAGATCAACACTGAACAGTTCATCTGGCGTCCCTTCTATGAGAATCTGGAAAAAATGTTCGGGGCGTGTAAAACCTGGGGGGCGGTCGGACCCGTTCTCGGGGAGAAAGATGCGGTTGTCAGCGATATCCCCAGCCTTGTCATCACCGGGACGTTCGATTCCGCCACTCCGCCGCAGTTTGGGAAGCAGGTCGCCGAAAAACTACCGAATAGCCATTATGTCGAGTTTCCGAATCAGGGACATGTGCCAACGGCAGCGGATTCGAGCGGCTGTGCCATGAAGATCACGCAGGAATTTCTGCGCAACCCGACAGTGGAGCCGGATCGCTCTTGCATGAATGAATTGCCCAAGGTCGAGTTTCTCGTGCCATACACGGGGGAGCCGCCGCTGGAATTGACCAATGAGAGGATTTTCGGCGTCACGGTGGATATTCCCACGGATTGGTTTTTCACCTTCGATGGCTTCTTTGTGCGTGGCTCTTCTCCCTTTGATATTACCCAGGTCAGTGCCTTGCGTGCTGCGATCAGTATTCAGGAATTGAAGGATTATTTTTCGTCCAGCATTCATGGCTATCGTGGTTTGGACGGTGCGCCGATCGAGGCGGGAACGCGTGACGCAAATGGGTACAAATGGAAGTTATATTACGCCACTTCGAACGGGCGCCCGGTGGATGTTGCCGCGGCGGAGGATGGGTTTACCTCGCTGATCATCATCATGTTCAGTCACCCAGACGAGCACGAGGCGTTGTACCGTACCGTTTTCCTGCCGATGGTCGATTCGGCAAAATGACCCTTTTTATTGACGACTCACGCGCCTTCATGGTATCATTCGCCCGCTAAAAACCAGCCAAATGCTGGATTTGTTTTGTCTATTTCCTGAGGAGAAACATATAAGCGCCAACGAATTTCGAGTAAATGAGGGCATCCGCGTTGCGGAAGTGCGCCTGATCGGTCCAGATGGTGGCAATGTTGGAGTTGTGCCCATCAAGGAAGCCTTGAAGATTGCACGCGAAGCGGAATTGGACCTGGTAGAGGTCTCGCCCGGAGCGAATCCGCCTGTTTGCCGTGTGATGGATTTTGGCAAGTTCATCTACGAGAAGGCGAAGAAGGAACGCGAGGCGAGGAAATCCCAAACCAAGATCGAGGTGAAGGAAATTCGTCTGCGCCCGAAGACCAACGAAGCCCACCGCGGTTTCAAAGTGGACGATGCCCGCCGGTGGCTCAATCAGGGACATAAAGTCCGCGTGACCGTCAAGTTCCGTGGTCGCGAAATGGACTACCCCGAAATTGCGTTGGAAGATTTGAAGGAAATTGCCCAGGACCTTTCTGATGTTGCCAGTATCGAGGTCCCGCCGCAAATGGAAGGACGCACCATGCTCGTGGTGCTGGCTCCCTCTAAAGGCGGCGCAAAAAAGAAAGAGAAACCCGAGCAGGCTGAGGCGAAGGACGAATCGCAAGCCTGAGGGCAGTAAGTCCCCAAAGATGTTGATCGTCCGCGGGCGTGAAACCATGTCCGCGGTTTATTTTGTCTGAAAGGAGAAACTCCAGAATGCCTCGCAAAGCAAAACCTGGAAAGAAATACAAGCTGAAGACGCACAAGGCGACCTCCAAACGGTTCCGCCTGACCGGCTCCGGCGTACTCGTGCGCACGAAAGGTGGCAAAAGCCATTTGCGCCGCCGCACGTCTGACCGCACCAAGGCGTTATTGAGCGAGATGGTTCCCGTTTTGGGACGCAAGTACGTCAAACGCATCAAACGCCTGAACCCCAACATGGGCTAAGCCCATTCCGTCGTCGATTTTTTTATTTGCGGCTTTCGGGTGTGCGCAACTGGTGAAGACCTCACCGACGCCCGCGAGTTTGCAGGAGGTACTAAAACATGCGCGTTAAAGGAGGCCCGCAAGGGCATCTACGTCACAAGAAAGTTTTGAAGATCACGAAGGGGCAGCGCGGATCGAAACATTTGCTTTTCAAGCGCGCCAACGAGGCAATGCTCAAGAGCCTCTGGTATGCCACTCGTGACCGCCGCGTGCGCAAGCGTGATCTGCGCAAGCTGTGGATCGCCCGTATCAACGCAGCAGCCCGCCTGAACGGCACCACCTACAGCCGTCTGGTGGCGGCGATGAAGAAGGCGAACATCGAGATCAACCGCAAGATGCTAGCCGACATCGCAGTCCGCAACCCGCAGGCATTTGCCGCGGTTGTGGCGCAAACGAAATAAATCTGCATGGGCGACCGACCGGTCGCCCATGTATTTTTTAACGGGGTAAAATATTTGCATGAATTCCATGTTGGTAGAAAAGAAATTTCCATCGGGGCAGTTGTTGCAGATCGTGCAAGGTGACATCACCCTCGAAGAGGTGGATGCGATTGTCAATGCCGCGAACGAACATTTACAGCATGGCGGCGGCGTGGCATGGGCGATCTCGAAAAAAGGCGGCGCGACGATCCAACGGGAAAGCGATGACTGGGTCCGCAAGCATGGACCTGTGCCGCACGCGCTTCCTGCCTGGACCTCGGGCGGACTCCTGCCTGCGAAGTACGTGATCCACGCTGTGGGTCCGGTGTGGGGCGATACCCACGATGTGGGCACAAGCGGCGATGAAGATGGGCAATTGTCCGATGCTGTGACTGGTTCATTAAAGGTCGCCGATGAATTGCAGTGCAAATCCATTTCCATGCCTGCCATCTCAACAGGGATCTTCGGCTTTCCCAAAGACCGCGCGGCAGGGATTATTTTCTCATCTATTGAAAAATATTTTGCTAAAAACCAAAACTCCGGGGTGACACAAGTCCGTATTGTTTTGTTCGACCAAGCCACCATCGACTCGTTTATGAAGCAGTGGGTTGAATGATCACATCCAATCAAAATGCAAAAGTAAAACTTGTCCGCGCCCTGCTGGGACGCTCAAAGGAACGCCGTGAAGCAGGCGCGTTCGTCGCGGAAGGGGTGCGGCTGGTCGAAGAGGCGGCAAAGACGAGCTGGAAATTCCGTTTTGTTTTGTTCGATGAAACATTGAGTGAACGGGGTAGGTTCCAAGTTGAAGGCTTAAAGTCCAAAGGCGTGGACGTGGAGGAAGTCTCCACAAGTGTGATGAAATCCATCAGCGAGACTGAGTCGCCGCAGGGAATCCTCGCAGTTCTCGAATTTACGCATGTACCGATTCCCGAAAAACCAAATTTCATCCTCATCCCAGACCAGATCCGTGACCCGGGCAATTTGGGGACGCTGCTCCGTTCGGCGGCGGCTTCGGGTGTGCAGGCGGTTCTGCTGCCGCCCGAAACAACGGACGCCTTCGCCCCGAAAGTGCTGCGATCCGGCATGGGTGCGCATTTCAGGCTGCCGATCCGGTTGATGGGTTGGGAGGAAATCGAAAATGTTGTACAGATGGAAGGTTTACAGGTCTACATCGCGGATATGGACGGTCCATCCTGTTGGGAAACAGATTTGACAAAGCCGTTGGCATTAATGATCGGCGGCGAAGCGGAAGGCGCGAGCGACCATGCGAAAAAACTGGCGAATGGGAAGATCAGCATCCCGATGTCCGGTGAAGTTGAGTCGCTGAATGCGGGTGTTGCCGGGTCTGTGCTGATGTTCGAAGTGATGCGTCAACGCAGTGGAATGGAGACATAAATGCCAGCTTTTTTCATCTTGTTCTATCGTTTTCTCAAAAGCCTTTGGCATGGCTTGCAAGACAAGGACTTCCGCGCTTTGTTTTATTGGGTGCTCGGTATCCTTGTCCTTGGGACATGGTTTTATTCAAAAGTGGAAGGCTGGCGTGTGCTGGACTCGCTATATTTCACGATCATCACCCTCACAACGGTCGGCTATGGTGATTTTTCCCCGAAGACAGATGCAGGCAAAATATTTACGATGATCTATATCTTCGTCGGACTGGGATTGCTCTCCGGTTTTATTATTTTGTTGGGTGAGCGTATGGGGTTTATCAAACCCGACTCCAAACAAATAGAAGAGAAACAAGGCGAGGAGCAAAAATGAAGATCCGCTCCATCACGTATTTTTGCGATCCCAAATACCCGCTTGAAGAAAACATCCTGCATACCGCAGGCGATTTTTTATCGAAGGCAAGATCCGCGTATGAAGCGGCGGGATACGAAGTCCAGACGACGCGCCTGGCGACAATTCCATTTCCGAGATTGCTGGGGGAGAAACATCTCGCAGAGTTGCCGAAATTTGCAAACGATGTATCGAAGTTGATTCAATCCGTTGGCATCGCCTATGCGTCAGCGGGACCGGCGTTGCCAGAGCTGCCGAACAGTTATCGGGTCATTCCCGATGCGATTGCCGCGAGCGAGAATATTTTCTTCGGCGGGGTGATGGCAGATGAAACTTCCATCCATCTGGCGCAAGTCAAAGCTTGTGCCGATGTCATCGTCAAGTGTGCGCCGCTCGACCCGAACGGGTTTGCCAATTTGCGGTTTGCTGCGCTGGCGAACGTCCGCGCGGGTGCGCCGTTCTTTCCGGCGGCATATTGGAACGCGGATGAGCCCGCATTTGCGATCGCGGTTGAGTCAGCGGATGTGGCGGTGAGTGCATTTCGTGAGGAAAAGACTTTGGAGGATGGGCGGTCTGCGCTCGTTGCTGAGATCACTGAGCATGGTCAAGCCATCGCGCGCATCGCGACTCAGGAATTAGCGGCGACGCGTTTTCTCGGGGTTGATTTTTCGCTCGCACCTTTCCCCGATGACGCGCATTCGCTTGGCAATGCCGTCGAGAACATGGGCGTACCGAACATTGGTTTGCATGGCTCGCTCGCCGCTGCTGCGATCCTCACCGAAGCCATCGAACGTGCAGATTTTCCGCACGTCGGCTTCAATGGTTTTATGCAGCCGATTTTGGAAGATTCCATTTTGGCGAAGCGCGCCGCCGAAGGCACACTGACGATCAAGGATGCGCTGTTGTATTCGGCTGTCTGTGGGACAGGGTTGGATACGGTTCCATTGCCGGGCGATGTGTCGGCGGATGAGATCGCGCCGCTTCTTCTTGACCTGTGTGCTTTGTCTCTTCGGTTAGACAAGCCCCTCACTGCGAGATTGATGCCCATCCCCGGAAAGAAAGTTGGCGATGCAACCACATTTGATTTTGGATTCTTCTCGAACAGCAAAGTGATGAGATTGGATTCGCGTCCGCTCAATTTGCCTTTGGGTGGGGATGAGATTACTTCGTTGAATGCAAAGCCTCCCAGATCATAGGTCTGGGAGGTTTCTTTAATTATCGGTCCTTTAGGTAATATGCCTGGTACCTTCCAGCGGGGGTGTAGCCCAGTTTCTCAGCCAATTTGCAAGACTCGAGATTTGCCGCATCCCAATGCGCATCCATGCCATGCTCCAAACACCAACGCACGAGGTTGGCAGATAGGACAGTGGCAACGCGCTGCCGCCGATACTCTTCCTCGACGAACAGACTGACCTCGATGCCTGTGCTGCACACCAGCGAGGAATATGCTGCGCCGATGATCTTTCCGTTCTTTTCGATGTAAAACCCGATTCCGCGATCTTCAAAATCTATGGGGGATTCGAAATCGGATACATCGATGAAGTGGTCGTGTCCCTTCAACGTTTCCAACAGCGCGGCATCCATTTGTCTGACATCCTGAGCGAATTTTGAATCCTGGCAGAGTTTTCTCAAATGTTCGATTTCCAATTGCCCGGATGAAAAGCTGTATCGTTCGATCTGGACGAATCTCTCTTTGTATTCCTGTTTGAACGCCTCCGCCCAACCGGATGAAGCGGACATGAACAGGTTGTACGGCTGGAAGTTCCTTACCATTTCGCGTCCACCATTGCTGGCAGCATCTCCGGCGAAATAATGAAAGGGACCGATCTGGATCATGCAGGCGGATGGATTTTGGGTATCATCCACAAATGCTTTGCCCATTTGGTCTTCGAGCACACACTCGATGGAAATATCCACGCGGGGAACGTTTCGGAAGGCTTGCGCCAACCGGATGCGATTGACTTTCGTTAAGGGGTATTCTGTGATCATTCTTCTCTCCAATACTCACCGCCGCCGCCCTCGCGCAGCATCAATTTTGCTCCGACCAGTTCGCGTCGAAGGGATGCGGTATCGGGGTGATAAGCACTTAATATTTCGTTGACCTGTTTCTCGCTGTAGCGTTTGCCGACTTTGAAGGCTTTGACGACGTGCCGCAAGACCGCTTCCAGTTTTTTCTTTTGGGCCGGGATGGTCTTCAGACTGCCATCCTTGCGGGTGTAATCGTTGATGACCTTGCGATCATAGGCGTCGGCGTCCACATCGGCGACGGAGGCGGAAAGGTTCTCTTGTGAGAACAGGCTGCGCGTCTTTTCGCTCAAGGCTTGTTCGTCGAGTTGATAGACGTTGTAGTAGCTGTCTGCTTTGGCGCTGACCAGACCGACTTTGGACAGCTTGGATAGGTGATGTGAGACGGTGGAGGCTTTCAAACCCAGCAGCGTGGCGAGCTCTTCCACGCTGTAGGGATGCTGAGCGAGCAGACCGATGATCTTGAGCCGGTTCGCATCGGAAAGGACCTTGAAAAAGGCAACAAGGTCTTCGCTCATTTGTCACCTGCCTTCACCCGCCAATATCTCGACCCGTCACTTTCGCGCGCGAGCAAAGCTGCATCGATCAAGTCACGCCGCAGACCGGCTGTGTCGATGTGGAAGCGTTTGATGATCTCGTTGACTTGTCGTTCGGTGTAGATCCGGTCGAGATCAAAGTGTTGGATCAGATAATTCAAGATCGGTTGGATCTTCGCCTGTTCCGGGATCTGACGGATGGTGCCATCTGCGTTGAGGTAGTCTTTGAGGATCTTTTTGGATCTTTCGTCCAGTTTCTCATCCGGGATGAAAACTTCATTCGTGCGGAACAGTTTCTCTTTGCCCAATGTGGCGAGTTTATCCTCATTGAGGGTGAAAACGCCGTCAGTTTGGCTGATGACGCCGATGAACTCCAGAAATCCGAGATGTGTGAGCGAATCCTTGGGAGAGAGGTTCAACTCTGCGGCGATCTCCTTGCGGGTGGCGCTGCGCTGCGAGAGCAGACCGATGATCCGCAAACGGTCGGGGTGGGACATGGCTTTGACAAAATCGAGCATTTCGTTCATGGTTCACTTCCGTAAATTTAATTCGATGAGTATCGAAATAAATTTTAGGGGCGAATCCGCTGTCTGTCAAGGGGGTCTTTGGGAGGGCTGCAGGCTCGGGCGGGGAAGGAAGCGAAGCGGTCAAAAGGGATGGGTGTTGTATGAGTTATAATCTTCATCCGACCAACTCAATTCAATAGGAGGTGTACGTGGACCTGACGAAACACGCTTTTTTTGAGGGAAGAGTGGTTCCCTTGAGCGAGGCAAAGATCAATATCGCCACGCACGGTTTTTTATATGGTACCGCCGTCTTCGGTGGCATGCGGGCATACTGGAACGAAGAGAAGCAGCGTCTCTTCGTTTTTCGTCCCTATGACCATTTCAAGCGGCTGCTCAACTCCGGGCGCATGCTGGCAATGAGCATTCCCTATGATGAAGAAAGCCTGATCCAATTGACGCTCGACCTTTTGCGGACGGACAACTGGCAGCGCGATGTGTACCTGCGCCCGACCATTTACAAAGCGGATATGGGCATCGGTGTGCGCCTGCACGATCTGAAGGATGAGTTCTGCATGTTCGTGTTGGCGTTCGAGAAATATGTCAAGAACGATACGGACGCGCATGTGACGGTTTCTTCCTGGCGTCGGATCGATGACAACGTCATTCCGGCGCGCGGGAAGGTTTCGGGCGCGTACGCCAATTCTGCATTGATCAAGACCGATGCAAACCGCGCCGGTTTCGATGAGGCGCTGGTGCTCGATCACAACGGACACCTCTCGGAAGGTTCGGCGATGAATGTTTTCATGGTACGCGATGGGGTGCTTGTCACGCCGCCGGTGACGGATAACATCCTCGAAGGCATTACGCGTCGTTCCATCATCGAGATCGCCAAAAAGGAACTTGGTTTGGATGTGGTGGAGCGCTCCATCGACCGTACTGAGGTGTTCATTGCCGAAGAAATGTTCATGACCGGAACCGCCGCACAGGTGGTGGCGGTGACGAAGATCGATCATCGTCCGGTTGGAAGCGGTTCGATGGGTCCAGTCACTTCGAAACTGAGGGCGGCGTTCGACAACATTGTCCGCGCGAAAAACCCGAAATTTTTACACTGGAACGTGGAAGTGAATTAAACAAAAAAACGCCGCTTTCTCAGCGGCGTTTTTTTGTTCTCTAGGAATTATGGATTCTTCTTGAACTTCACCAGCACGAGATTTTTTGTGCAGTCGTTGAAGGTGTCAATGGTGATGGGGTCTGAAAGCGGGAGCCCTGCTTGGTCGAAGATCTGGACAGAGAGCAATCCATCCGACGAAACTGGCACGGTTCCAAGGAAGAACTCAAAGCCGGATTTTCCGAACGCGGGCGCAATGCCGCTCACGGTCAATTCGTTTTTGGTCTTGTTGTTGTAAAAACCGGACAGGCGGACGGCGATGCCGATCATATCGGCGTTTTTCGAGTCCACGATGGTTCCGGCAACGCCCTGCCAGTTGCATGCCGCCTCAGGGTGGATGATGGTACTGTCGATGTAGGTCACTGTGGCGGAGAAAGGCGCTTTGGGAGTATTCGTCGGGATGGGTGTTGCGGAAGGCGTGATCAACGAGACGATGGTCGCAGTGGGCTGCAGGGTATGTGTCGGTGCGATGGTCGCGGTTGGGGTCACGTCGGTATTTGGCAGGGTGGGGGTCCATGTAGGCAGCAGCTGGATCGGCGTAGGCGTGGAAGTGGCGGGCAGCCTTGACGCCGCGTTTTTCGGGCTCAGCGGGTTAATGGCTGAATCCGGCACAAGGAAGACTGCAATAAAATACAACACAAGGCAGAACGTCACGATCAGGGAAAGGATACTCATCAGATCCCATGCGTCGAGACGCCCCCCCCGGCTTTGTGAGGTGGAAGAATCATCGTAATCGTATTTGCTCATTAGGTCGCTCCAAAATCATCCTTTGTGCAAAACATCCCGCAACCCTCACGGCGTGAGGATAACATCGCTTTCAGCAAGCCGATCTGCCAGCCATCGTTGCAGCGCCAGTTCCTGTATGATGAGCAAGGCATCCGGCGAGAGCGGATACTCGCCGCGTTCGACGGCTTTGAAAATATGGAAGCCAGCCTGCGTGGGCACGATTCCACTGATCTCGCCCGCTTGCAGGGCAAAAACCGCCTCATCTGCTCCGGCATCCAGCAGGTAGCCTTGCGGCACCCAGCCCAACTCTCCGCGTGTGACCGGGTCGTACAGCGTCGCCAGTTCATCAAAATCGGCGCCAGCGGTCAGTTGCTGTAACGCCGACTGCGCATCCGCCTCATTATAGGTCAAAATCTGGCGCAGATGGATTTGTTCCATTTCAACGGGCACATCCGCAATGATTTTGTCACGCATCCACGCTGCTTCAACCGACCGCTTCAACGCAATTCGGAAGGAGGCATCATCGTAGCCGTGGGCAGCCTGCCACTGGGATAGCGCATCTGCACTGCCAAGTTGGGACACGAGCGCATCGATCCGCGACTGGAGGTCTGATTCGGTGACTTCGAAATTTGCCTCCGCTGCGGCTTGACTGAGCAAGACCTGGGCGATCAAGTCATCCAAAACCACCTGCCTTGCCACCTCCTCGGAGACGGTCTTGCCGAGCGCGGTTTGCGCCGCATTGTAGCGGGCAAGTTCCGCTTCGAAATCTGCCGATGTGATGTACTCGCCGTTGATCGTCGCCACTGAAGGTGGCGGGGTGGGGCTGGGCGGCAACGGCGTGTCAGTCGGTATCGATGGGGTGGGTGTGCTTGGGGTCCCGAAGGAAGCGCAGGCGGTCACCCCCAGGGCGAGGAGCAAGGTCAATGTGGTCAGTTGGAAGCGCATTCCTAAAATTATAAATTAAAACCCTCCCGGAGAGTTGGTCTGCCGCCCATACAAAATTGATTGGGGATGCAAGTATGAATTTGGGTTGCGGGGGCGTCTCTTAGCCAGTTGTTTTGACGAAAAAGGAGACAGCCTCGATGCGATCCGAATTAAGCCTTCAATTTTCAGATTCCACCCCAAAAATCACCTTCAACCCCGATGGCGACCAGTCTGCTGAGGTCTGTATTGCCAACATCAGCCCGGCGGAGCGGAAAAAACGGCTGAATTTTGCGATTGTGCAATTTGTAATTGCCATTCTGATCTTTGCGGCGTTGCTTGTCTTCGATGTGGATAAACTCTGGCGATTGCCGTTGTATTTTTTCCTTTCGGCTTCCGCCACTTCCTTTTTTCAATGGCGGGATAAAACCTGAGTGGCGCTTGCCGGGCGTAGTGTACGCCTCACCTCGGACAAAATCGAAAAGATCGAAGACGAAAGCGTGGATGCGCAGATCAAACGTCAGGCGCGCAGGGTCATTCTAAAAGGCAGCCTGGCTGGTTTCGCCATGCTCGCGCTGGTGATGCTCATTCCGTAAAAGCAAACCACTGGGATGAAAAAATTTTGACGCCCCACAGCATGGGGCGTTTTTGTTTGTTGGGGCATGGCGTTATAATTCATCCGTACATCAAAAATCCAAACTCGTAAATCGGAAATTGACTCATGCATATACTTGTAACCAATGACGACGGCGTGACCGCGCCCGGATTGCTTGCTCTCGCGCAGGAAATGCGCAAACTCGGCAAAGTGACAGTTTTTGCTCCAGACAAGAACTGGTCGGCTTCGGGTCATGTCAAGACGATGGAGCGCCCTCTGCGCGTGAAAGACGTGATGCTCGCGGATGGCACATCCGCTTTTGCTTCGGATGGCGCGCCGTCGGATTGTGTCGCTTTACCGCTGCTGGGGTTGATCGAAGAAACCATCGATATCGTCGTTTCGGGTATCAACCCCAATGCCAATATTGGGCACGATATTACCTATTCCGGCACGGTCACCGCTGCGATGGAAGCGGTCATTGCCGGCGTGAAAGGCGTGGCGGTTTCGTTGGATTCGCCTGAGGGTCATCGCGGCTCACTCGACTACTCCACTGCCGCAGCCGTTGCGAAGCGTGTGGTCGAGCAGGTCATCGCGGATGGACTGCCGGAAGGCGTCGTTTTGAATCTCAATGTCCCGTATCTGCCCGAATCTGAGATCAAAGGCTACATGGTCACCCGCCAGGGATTGCGTGTGTACCGCGACGCGCTGGATGTGCGCTCGGATCCGCGCGGGAAACCGTATTACTGGATCGGCGGCGAAGCGCCCACCGGCGTGGACGAGCCCGGCACCGATTTTGGCGCGTTGCGGGCTGGGTATGTTTCCATCACGCCGCTTCAGTTGGATCTGACCCACGTCAAGGCGATGGATGTGTTGAAGAAATGGACGTTCGAATGACCTCTATCCAGGAACTTATCCCCGTCCTGCAAACCGCCATTGGTCCGGTCATTCTAATTTCGGGCGTTGGTCTGTTGTTATTAAGCATGACCAACCGCTTTTCGCGCATCATCGACCGTGCCCGTAACCTGCTGGCGATCTCCGAAGCCCAGGGTGGACCTTTGCGCCAGAAGACGCTAGCACAAATCGACATTCTTTGGAGCCAGGCGAAGTTGATCCGTCTATCGATCCTCTTTGCAGCCATTAGCTTATTGTGTGCTGCGTTGCTGATCATCATCCTGTTCATCACCGCCCTGTTCGGGATCGAAGACGCGTGGTTGTTGAGCGTCATCTTCGTCGTCTGCATGGTTTCATTGATCGCCTCGCTGATCGTTTTTATCACCGACATCAACCGCTCGCTCTCCGCCTTCAAGGTGGAGTTGTACGGTTATGAGCAGAGAAAAGAAGGATGATTATGGATTTTCTTAAGAAATTATTCGCTCCGCGCCAGCCATATACCAAAAGTTACCATACCTTCAATGTCAAATGCAAGCGCTGCGGGGAGACAGTCAGCGGGCGCATCGACCTCGATAATGACCTAAGCGTGGAGTATGAAGAAGGTGGTGATGTCTTCTATGCCCGCAAAGTGTTGATGGGGGAGAACAAATGCTTTCAGCGTATGGAGGTCAACTTTAAGTTCAACGCCGAGCGGCAGGTGATCGAAAAAGACATTGTGGGTGGGGAGTTCGTTGAATGACCGAAGCGTCTATGGAAGCGTATTGGGAGAAATTTCTCGCCGCCCATCCATCCTATCGCGGTAGCCCGTACGTCGTTGAACCTTTTGGCGACAACCCTGCCCTTGCCGATGAACTTGGCAATTTAGTCTTGAGCGGACGTAAATCCGCTACCTGCTCATCCGTTTGGGAATACGAAGCCAAAGGCGAATCGTTTCCGCAAGTAGGTACACTCTGGCTGGTGCTCGATGGACGGAATGAACCCATGTGCGTGGTCGAGACCATCGAGGTGACCCTTCGCAAGTACAACGAGGTGGATGCAGACTTTGCCCGCGACGAAGGCGAAGAAGACCTATCCCTCGAAAGTTGGCGCGCGGGTCACAAGCGATTTTTCACCCGCACCCTTGCCGAAATCGGCAGGGAATTTTCGGAAGATATGCCGTTGATTTGTGAACGCTTTCGAGTGATCTACAAATAACATGCAGCGTCTCACGATCATCGCGCTCTTGTTGCTTGCCGCCTTGCTTGTTGTGCAGGCGGCATTCTCGCTTCAGTGGGCGCCCACGCATGATGCCGCTCCACTCCTCTACGAAGCCTTTCTGATGCGGGACGGCGCAATCCCCTACAAAGATTTCTTCGACTTTCAAATGCCGGGCAGTTTCATTGCCTACTATCTGCTGGGCATAAGCAGTAACTTCGGTCCGGTTCGTTTGCGCATCATCGACCTTGCCATCCTGGCCGGCATCCTCGCGGTCACATACCTTGCCATGCGTCGTTTTGGCAAAACCGCCGCCTTTGCAGCCTCCATCCTCTTTGGGCTCAAATACCTGCAGGGCGGTCCATCGCTCGCATTGCAGCGCGAATATCTCATTCTCCCCTTCATCGCTCTTTCGATCTGGATCGGCGTGACCGGCTCTCTGACCTTTCGGAAACGCCTCATCCTTGGGCTTCTCTATGGGCTTGCCGCAACGCTCAAGCCGCACGCCGCGCTCGGACTCGTGCCATTCCTGCTCTTTGACATGGCAGACCTGAGAGAACGCCGGGAGTTTTCCCTGCCATCGCTTGTAAAGCAGATTATCCTCCCCACCGCCATTGGCTTTGCAATTCCCATTTCACTTGTCATCCTCTGGCTTGCGATCACCTATTCCCTGTTTTCTTTTCTGGACATTGCCCTAAACTATTGGGGGTTGTACTCTCAGATCAACGGCGAGTTGACGGTGACATCGTCGGCGCAGAGAATGGCTTATTTGCTGAATCAGGTTTGGCGTCTGGGTGGAAGCGGGTTGTGGCTCATTCCGGCTGCATTTGGCATCTATCTCCATCGCAATCGTCAAGCCTATCTACTCGCCAGTCTGGCACTCATCTTTGCTGTTTATCCCGCGCTGACAGGACAATTCTTCCCATATCACTATATTCCTTTTATTTACACAATTATTCTTGTTGCATCGCTCGCGCTAAACGTCGAAGGGCGAACGTCAAACGTCACGACCTTCGACCTTCGACCTTCGACCATTTCACTCATCGCCTTTTTGCTCGTTACGTTCGCAACTATTCGCCCCTCCCCAACCTTTCTCCGTCAACTCGAAGGTAAGCCGATTGCCACCTCCACCGACCGTGCTGAACAAATGGCAGAGTATCTCGAAAAGAACCTCGAGCCTGGCGACAAAGTTCAGCCATTGGACTGGACTGGCGGTTCCCTGCTCGCCATGCTTAAGAGTCGTGCGCCAATCGCCACTTCGTACGTCTTCGACTTTTATTTCTACCATCACGTATCCAACCCTTACATCCAATCCCTGCGCGCAGACTTCATGAATCAATTGCAAGCGTCCGAGCCGCGCTTCATCATCGAAGTGACCGCCATCGACAAACCCTGGGTCTCTGGTGAAGATACCACCCGAGACTTTCCCGAACTACGCATGTTTCTCGCTGAGAATTATTCCGTTACAATGGAAAAAGAAGATTATATTATTTACGAACGACGATAGACGATGGACGGCAGACTGCTGCCACTTTCTACTTTCCGCTCCCCACAAATGAAACGCCTTTCCTACATCTACCTCATCCTCCCATTCATCCTCTTCCTCTTCGGCTGGGTGCGTCTCACCATCGCTATCCCTCTTGCGTTAATTCTTCTCTTTACTCTCTGGCAACTCCTCAAACAGCCATCCACTACTCACTACTCACCATTCACTATTCACTGGTCACCATCCACCGTTTACTGGTTACTACTCACTACGTTCTGGTTACTGCTCTCCGGCATCGGCGGCTACGCCTTCCAAAACTGGGACCATAACTGGCGCAACGTCGTCCTGCGCGACCTGATGAACTTCGACTGGCCTGTCTACTATGCCCAACCCGAAAGCGGACCGGTCAAGATGCTGGTCTACTACGTTGGCTTCTGGCTGCCTTCCGCGTTGATCGCAAAATTCACCAACTGGCAAGTTGCCAATTTCGCCCTCTTCATCTGGTCGCTTCTCGGCTTGTTACTCGTTACGCATTATCTCGCCAACTTCTTCAAAACCTCCAACCTCAAAGCGGCACTGCTCCTCATCCTCTTCAGCGGATTGGACATCCTCGGCACGCTCTTCTTCTTGCAGGATTATCCGACCCTCCTGCCACCCATTACTCATCTCGAAACCTGGGCAGGGAACTTGCAATACTCGTCCTTCACCACCCAATTATTTTGGGTCTTCAATCAAGCCATTCCAGCATGGTTGGTGATTTCAATGATTGCGAGCCTTGCAGTAGAAAATAAATCAGACACACGCACCGAACTCATCCTGCTCTGGTCTCTCTGCTTCTTCTTCGCCCCCCTCGCCTCGGTGGGACTTCTCCCTTACATCCTTATCGAACTCGTCAAGCAAACTGATTTCAAATCTCCATTCAAACATCTCAACCCAGCCATCATCCTCTCCGCCATCATCATCTTTCTTCTTTCCTCTTTCTTCTTCACCGCCAACTCCGCTGCCCAACAACGTGGATTCCAATCCTTGCCACTCGATAAATTTCTCGCCTTCTTCCTGCTCGAAGGCGGGATTCTTTGGCTCGTCCTTGCCTCGTCAAAATACAAAGACCCGCGCTGGATCATCACCGGCATTCTCCTAGCCCTCATCCCCTTCATCCAACTCGGCAGCGGACGGGACTTCGTCATGCGCGCTTCCATCGCCCCGCTCTTCTACCTCATGCTGATGACCGGCGAGACCATCTTCAACAAGTCCGCCTCACTCATTACCCGTTACGCGTTGCTCGCTCTACTTGCTCTCGGCTCCCTGACTCCGCTTTACGAGATCAATCGCTCCGTTTACCGCACCTTTGACTACTACTTCCTGCAAGATACCTGCTCAGCCTGTGATTTTTCCACTGACCCGGTCGCCAAACTCGCCCAACCTGGCAAGCCGGAAGAGGAACATCCCGGCACTCTTACTGCCGATGCTTTACCAACACTTCAATTCATGACCGATGAACTTTCACAGAACTTCATCGCGAATGTGAGACAGACATTTTTTTATAAATACCTAGCCAAGCGTTAACAACTTTCTACTTTCCACTTTCAACAAGGAATCCCATGCCCGAACTCCCAACCCTACCAGACCCTCAAGCCTTTTACGCCCAAGTATGGAATATCGTCACCCGCATCCCACGCGGAAAAGTCGCTTCGTATGGGCAGATCGCCAAAATGCTGACTCCGCCCGCCGGTGTGGATGAAGCCACCTTCGCCGAGTTCGGCGCGTTGTGGGTCAGCAATGCCGTCGCCGCCAGCCCCAATGAGATTCCGTGGCAGCGTGTGGTCAACTCAAAGGGGCAGATCACCGAACGGGACGGGGTGGAGGCGAAGCGTCACCAACTCATGCTGTATGATGAGGGCGTCCCATTCAACCCGCGCGGACGCATTGACATGCGCAAATACGGCTGGAATGGAAAGTAAAACAGTTCGTCGATAAAAAGGAATTTCCCATGTCCTTCTCTTCTCCCCCCAATCCGCAAGCCTATTACGAACAAGTTTGGGCAATTGCCCGAATGATCCCGCGCGGAAAAGTTGCCACGTACGGACAGATCGCCAAAATGATTCCGCCGCCCAACGGCGTGGAACTCGAAACCTACGCCACGCTCTCTCCGCGATGGGTTGGTAGCGCAATGGCAAATTGTCCCGATGATGTGCCATGGCAGCGCGTCATCAACTCGCAAGGCAAGATCAGCGAACGCCCCGGCGCAGAGAGACAACGTCCGCTACTTGAAGCGGAAGGTGTGGCCTTCGATGCCAAAGACCGAATTGATCTGAAAAAGTTCGGCTGGAGCGGAAAAGACGAAAGTGACATTCCGCAGCAAGCCGCAATGTTCTAAACGCAAATGAAAGAGGAAAGAAGAAAGAAATCCTCCACCACTTCTTTCCTCTTTCATCTTTTTTCATCCTTCCTAATTCACCCTTCATCATTCCCATGACTCTCCTCATCATCGGCGGCACCTCCACCGACATCCTCCATCTCGATTCCCAAACCCTCCCTTCTGCGGGCGGTGCAGGGATGTACACCGCCATGGCGGCTCACCGCTGCGGATCAAACGTTTCCCTTTTTGCGCCCAATCCAAATCCCGTCCCCGACGTTCTCCAACCCATCGCGGACAGACTCGCCGAATGGCTCGGTCCCATCGTGGAACCCGAAGAAGGTCTGCCGCATTTTGAAATCTCCCAGCGCGGCGGGAAGACCGAATACCTCAAAGCGACCTTCGGCGCAGAGTCCACGCTCACGCCAGATATGCTGCCCACCAACCTCTCGAAATACGATTGCATTCACATCGTCCCGCTTGGCAATGCGCAAAAACAATTGAGTTTTGTTGAAGCCTGTCGAAATAGCGGCGCAAAGAAAATCTCGGCTGGCACATATCTCATCAGCGTCAACGAATCGCCTGAGCAGGTTCGCAGCATCATGAAAAACACCGATATCTTCTTCATGAATCAAAGCGAAGCCATCGGCTTATTTGGCTCGCTTGAAGCGGCGCATACCGAAGCGGGCAAACTACTCTTTATCACCCTGGGCGCGGACGGTGCTTGCGTCATTCAAGGCAATCACAAAACTTTCATTCCCTCCGTACCCACCACCGAACTCGACCCTACTGGCGCGGGCGATACCTTCTGCGGTGCAACGCTGGCGTATCTTGCGCAGGGAAAACATCCCGTCATGGCGGCGCAGCACGCTGTTCCGCTTGCCGCGCAGATGATCGCGCATGTTGGTCCAACCGCGTTGTTGTTCAACGAAGCCGCGCCTGCGATTCCGTCCAGCCCCAAAGCGCAGACCAACCCGGCCCAGATTAAAAAAATTTCCAAAATGGTTGCCGCGCTCGATGAAGCCGCGCCCTTCAACTTCATCAGTCCCGAACTTCCGCCCGCGTATCACCCCAAGGCGCTCGATTATTTTTTCGCGGTCACGTTGCAGCAATTCAGTTTTTGGAACGAGAAGAACAATCGCTATCACACGCCGCTGATTGCGCCGCTTGGTGGAGTCAGCCAAAAGGGCGCATTCTATCTCTTCGATGCATACAGGCGTCGGCTTGAGTCGGATGCGGATTTTTGTTCCCCCGAACGTCAGGCAAATTTGAGTCGCGCCGAGCTGCTCGAAATCTTCAAAGCGGATGATGGAAGCGATCCCATGCCCGCGCTGGACTTGCATTTGGAAATGGCGAATGCCTACGGGCGGGATATGCTTGCGCTTCGCCTCACGCCGGAAACTGTGTTGCAAAAAGCCCGAGCCTCTGCCACGCCGTTAGCGACTCTCATCTCCATCCTCGACAAAGTTGGCGGATACAAGGAAGACCCGCTCCGCAAAAAAAGCGGACTGCTCGCACTCATCCTCAACCAACGCCCCGAAGCGTTCCTGACCTTTGCCGCTGGCGAGCAAGTGGAACCCGTCATTGACTATCACCTGATGCGCTCGTGCCTGCGCGTGGGTTTGGTGGATATTCTCGACGAAGATTTGAAAACCAAAATCACCAACCGCGAACTCATCTCCCCCGCCGACGAATGGGCGATCCGCCTCACCGCTTACCGCGCCATTGAAGAGGTGGTGGCGTTATCTGGTAAATCCACTGGTGCAGTAGATTGGTTCTTCTTTGGCGCGCGCAAACGCTGCCCCGAAATGACCGAACCCGAATGCAGTTTGTGCCAGATCGATTCCGTTTGCGCCCATCGGCGGGAACTTTTTCAACCTGTTTTACGTACTAGCTTCTACTAAACACATATCTTGTGTATGTTTGGAAATAAACAACCGAAAAAGGATTTATCAGTACATGAAAAACATGCTCAAAAATGTTCTTGTTTCACCCGCCGCATGGTTCTTTGCGATTATCTGGCTCGTCTCTATCGGATACTTGTTGTTGACGGGAAACGGCGTAATCGGCTCAACTACTTTTGCGTTGGGCATTTTGGTTTTCTCTGCCATTACGGTTTCCATGACCGAGAATCAAGCGGAGACCCCAGTTGCAGAAAAGAAACGATCCCCGTTCTTCTGGCTTCAACTTCTTGTTGTTGTATTCTTTATCCTTCTCACAGGCTATCGCGGATTTGTCTTCAACGTCCAGCCTGCCCGTGCCATGAATATCCCTGTTTGGTCGTGGTTTGGCGATTGGTTTTCAAACCTTGGCGGGCGTTATTTGTCCAACCTGGTTGACCATTCCTCTGGGCTTGCTGCTGAGAATTTTTCTGGCTATTTTTTGATTCCCTTTGTTCTTTTATTGCTGTTGGGCGCACGCCTTCCCGATTTGGGATTTGGCAAGGGACATCGTGTCTCGCGAGTGACTGCCTTGTGGGTGAGCATTCCACTGGTTTTCTTCGTCATCAACATCGTAAATGGTTCCACGTCACTGATGCGATTGGGGATGATGTTCTTTGGAAATTTATTACGGAACGGCTTCTCGGAAGAATTTCTTTTTCGCGGCGCGCTTCAAACCCGTTTGAAAGATTGGCTCGGCTCCGATTGGGCATTGGTTTTGCAGGCGTTGGTCTTTGCCGTCTGGCATCTCGGCGCGGACACACAGTTCATGGGCGGGGATGTTCTGCAAGGCTTGGCGCTTGGTATTGCATCACACAGCATATCAGGGCTGGCAATGGGCGTCATCTTCCAACGCACGCGTAATTTGATCGCGCCATCCATTACCCATGTAGTGATTAATATGTTCGGGAGTTGAAGTTGGCGTTTCCGGCGCTTGCAATGAAATTGCATACATCCTTTTGAGCCCTTTTGGATATAGTGGTGAACATGGAGGTAGTTATGTATATCTTTCAAGTTCATCACTATATCAAACCAGAAAGCGTCGAAGCATATAAATCCGCCACCCTTGAGAACGCCCTCAAGACCCGCCTTGAACCTGGTGTGCTGCGTTTTGAATTCTTTCAAGATACGGCAGACCCAACCCATTTCAGTCTCTTCGAAGTCTATGCCGATATGGCGGCACGGGACGCCCACCTTGAAACCGAGCATTTTCTAAAATGGAAAGATGTATACCTCGCCACGCAAGCGCGTAAAGGCGAAGGGCATGAGTTTATTGCGATCTATCCAGAAGAAGGGGAATGGAAAAAAGTTTAACGAGCCAGTTCAACCACAAGCGTATCGAGAGCCAGGTCTAATGTGATCTGGCTTGTTTTTACCTGTTCATCAATTTGCAGCAGGCGATGGTAAATGCCCTCAAGTGCTTCCATTGAAAAACGGTTCGCCTGCCCGGTGGTCTTCTCTGCCACAAACGGGTGAACGGATAGCGCCCGCGCCACATCGTCCTTGTTTCCCCGCCCGTCCAAAATTTCACGCGCTTGAATCAACAAACGAAATTGACGCACAACCATGCCCCACAACGAAAATGGGTCTTCGTTCTCAAGCAAGCGATGCAAAAGTTTTTGCGCCCGTTGAGCATTGCCTTGGGATAATGCATCGACGAAGTCAAACACGCTTTGCTGGGATGTGACGATACAAACCGCCTCCACATCGGACCCGCGAACGGGTCGCTCCCAATTGACATATGCCAGCAGTTTGGAGAGTTCCATCCCCGCCTGACGGGTGTCCACACCAGACATTTCGGCGAGACGTGCCGCAGCAGCAGGTTCGATCTGTCCGCCTTGATTTTTCGCCTCGTTGATGATCCAGCCAGGCATATCGCGTTGCTGCGGCAGGAAGAACGCCTGCGACTTGACATGCGGTTTATGCTTTTCTGCCCATTTATACAGCCAATGCTTGTCAGCATCTTTTGCTTTCTCAACCGTATCGTACAAAACGACCTTGGCGGTATCAGGCGCTTTTTCTAAAAACTCTTGAAATTTTTTACGGGTGTCAGGCTTGTTATATTTGGCAGATGGATATGCAATGAAGACCAACCTCTTCGGCGCAAGGAACGGCATGGCATTGACCGCGTTGTTGAGGTCATTCTCGGTCATCGTCCGCGCTTCGAGACGCGTCGTGTTCATGTCCGCCGTGGTGGGGTCAGTGAATTCAGACTCGAAATCCTTGAGTTTGCGTGTGATGGCAAATTCGTCGTTGCCGTAGAGTAAAAAAATAGTAGGCATATTTTTTGCCATGAAGGGTCACAAAGGTACACGAAGGAAAACCTTTGTGACCCTTCGTGTACCTTTGTGGTTAATCATTTTGTGATGACACGATGCACACCTTTACGAATGGGCACAATATCCACGATCTGCAAGTTACCAAGATTTGCTTCGGTAGTGACGTATTTTTGTAGCCAAGGTCCGAGCGGTTTGCTTAAGCTGTAACCGACAAGCGCAAAAAGCAATGCCAGCGGAATAAGCATGAGACGCCACAGTGTAGACTTCGTTCCCCGAAGCGGCATCCAGGCAAAGGTCCCGGCAAGAAGCGCGGTGGTCGCCATGTTGGTTCCGCAGCCCGGGTGAATCGCCAATCCGCTTTCACCAGCATTAAGTCGCGTGTGTGCTTCGGTGACGGATTCCCAAATTTGTTGGGTGGTCAAATCACCGAGCAAGAAAAAGCCAGTGGGGTTGGAGTGACCCGCCATGCGTTTGCCTGCGTGTTTGTGCGAGAGCAAATGGATGGTGGCGTGTTCGAGCGCGTGATTGCGCCGCGTTTCGAGAATGAGGGGCAGGTCGAGGATCATGAGTTGATTATAAGGTAGTCTGAAGCATCGGCGAGTCGTAGATCTTTTCGAGCAGTTCAAGAAACTCAGCGGATGGACGCGATTTGAGGATCTCCTTGCGTTCGTCGCGCGTGAGATGATTCATCATCACGTATTGCACGGCGTTCTTGCGGAAGAGGCGCGAGCCGTCTTCGTCGCCGTAGAATTCCACGCTGCGGGCAAGGTGTTTGCGGATGGTTTCTTTGACCAACTCAGGCGGAACTTGCTCGCGGTCGAGGCGCGAGAAGATCCATGGGTTGGGAATGGCACCGCGCCCGATCATCACCGCATCGACATTGGCATGTGCTTTGAGGCGGTCGATATCGGCGACGGTCTTTACATCACCGCTGCCAATGACGGGGATCTTCACCAGCGATTTAACTTCGGCAATGGCATCCCAATCGGCGTTGCCTGCGTAGCGTTGTTCTTTGGTGCGTCCGTGAACAGCGATGAGCGAGCCGCCTTCCTCTTCCACGATGCGGGCGATGAGTTTGTAGTTTTTGTTTCTATCCCAACCGAGACGAATCTTGCCAGTGACAGGCACACGCAAATGTTTGACCAGTTTGCGGAAGGTGCGTGCGATGCGCAGCGGAGAAGGCATCATTCCCACGCCCGCGCCGCGGTCCGCGATGGTTTTGGCGGGGCAGCCCATGTTGAGGTCGATCACATCGGGATTGTTCTCTTGAATCTTCAGCGCAGCTTGCAAGATAAGTTCGGGGTCTTCACCGTAGATTTGAAACGTAATCGGACGTTCCGGTTCGTTGAAGTACATCCGCTTGGCAGGCTGTTTGGACTTGCTGAGAATCTTCTCTACCTTGATGAACTCGGTGTAACTCATGGCAGAGCCGAGTTCGCGGCAAATGGAGCGGAAGGGCCAGTCTGAGTATCCATCCATTGGCGCGAGAATCGCGTCACCGTATATTGGGAGGTCGCGAATGTGGAAGTTGGGTGTCTTGCTCTCGGTCATAAGTTTAGAAAGTATAACAAACTATTTTTCTCATTTTTAGCCACAGATGAACGCAGAAAAAAGGATGGTTCATTAAGAAATCCTGTTTATCCGTGTCCATCTGTGGTGAATACCTTTACGCCGACTGCTTTTTCCATAACTCCAAGAAGTGCTTGCGGAACTTGCTGACCTTTGGCGCAACGACCGCCATGCAGTACGGTTGGTTCGGGTTGTTCACAAAATATTCCTGGTGATACTCTTCGGCGATGTAGAAATCCTTAATCGGCTCCACTTCAGTGACGATGCGGCTGCCCCAAACCTTCTGCGCCTCCAACTCGCGGATGGTCTGTTCGGCGACTTCCTTTTGCTCAGGTGTGTGATAGTAAATGCCGGAGCGATACTGTGTGCCTACATCCGCGCCCTGACGATTCAAGGTGGTCGGGTCGTGGATCACGAAGAAAATGTTCAGAATATCCTTGAATGTGATCACCGACGGGTCAAACTTGACCTGCACCACCTCGGCATGACCCGTATCGCCATTGCACACCGCGCGATAACTCGGGTTCTTTACATGCCCATTGGCATAGCCAGACTCCACCGAGAGCACACCCTTCACCTCATCATAAACGGCTTCCAAACACCAAAAACAGCCCCCAGCCAGTGTGATGGTTTCAAATGATGTCTTCATCCTAACGCTCCTTTTCTGTGATGGATTAGACGCGGTGTGACAGGAATATTTTCTTAGCAGAATATTACAGATGAAAAAAAGACCGCCTCATGACGGTCTTTGGGCTTTGTCCACGCTTCGTGGAATTGTTACCTCATCCCGGAGAGGGTGATCAACCCATTGGTGACCTTGATGTTCATCATCTCCAACCCGGGCGCCTGCTTTTCGACTGCTTCCATCAGCATCTGGTTCAGCCAGGTCTCCATCTGTGAGAGAAGAAAATCCGGCAGAACCTGTTGCCCGATCTGCATCGACTCGATCTCGAAATATGGTTTTTTATTATCATCGATCTTTGCCTCGCCGACGATTAGCGCGGATGTGGCATTGTCACTGCCGTTGACAACGCCCCAAATCTGGACCTTGCCGTTCCGCAAATAGACCTGCACATCACTCAATGGCAGGTCGGGTGTATCCTGCATTTCGAGGGCAAGCCAGGAGGTGAACTGTTGCTCGGTGATGGTAACTGAAGAAAGCGAGCCCGGCTGCGGCATCGAATTTTCCAGCATGGATTTCGCTTCCTCTCCCGCCTCGCTGGAGACAATGATCTCGTCGCCGGGACGTTCCGGCGCACCTTCCATACCATTTTGCGCATTGTCCACTGCGACGCCCAGCAGCGCATTGACGAGCGGCATATATTCGGGGTACTTTTCGTTGACTTCGGCGATGGTCTGCGGGGCAAGTCCGTTTGCCGAGGCGCTGGTCTGCAAAGTGGGAGTGGCTGCAACGAGGATCTGCGCAACTTTCGATGCCGGGTTGTTCCTTGCCACCACAAACGATGTGGTACCGAGGAACACAAAAGCGACAAGGACGATCAAAGCGCCGCGCAATGCATTTTTATACGGGTTTGTCCTTGGCTGCCAGAGATTGGTATTCGCATTGCTTGCGCCCTTTAGGGGCAGGGTGGGGTTGATGGTCGATTGAACACGCACCAAACCGATCTTGGCTTCATTGTGGCTGGGATTGATCTTAAGGACGCGTTCATAGCATGCGATCTGATGTTCTTTCTGCCCTGTGATCTTTGCCATCAGCATCCACGCGGATTCATCATCCGGGTAGGATGCGAGATACTCTGACAAATATTTCTTTGCCAGTTCGCGGTTGCCGCGTTGAAAAGTGTAATCGGCTTGCTTGAGGAGTTCTTGCTTGGTCATTTTGAACGTAGGGGCGCGATATATCGCGCCCCTACAAAAAATTTACAAACTCGGCTCGGCAACAGTTTCTTGTTGCTTATTGAGCACGATCTCGCCGTCTTCATTGACGTTGACTTGGACGGAGGCGCCATCGGTGAATTCACCGGAGAGCAGCTTATCGGAGAGCGGGTCTTCCACTTTTTGCTGAATGACACGGCGCAGCGGGCGGGCGCCAAACTCGGCGTCGAAGCCCTGGTCTGCCAGCGAAGCCAACGCTTCACTGGTGGCGGTCAGCACCAGGTCATGGTCTTTGAGGCGCAGGGCGACCTTATCCAGTTCAAGCGAGACGATCTTCTGGATGTCTTCCTTGTTCAACGAGCGGAAGATGACGACCGCATCCAGACGGTTGATGAACTCGGGACGGAAGGCGCGCTTGAGCGATTCGCTCAACTTCTTGCGCATTTCTTCGTAGGAGAGTTTCTCCTCGGTGGCTTCATCTCGTTTGAGAGCGAAGCCGAGCGAAGATTGACGCTTGATCACATCCGCACCGATGTTGGAGGTCATGACGATGATAGCGTTGCGAAAGTCCACCTTGCGTCCCTTCGCATCGCTCAGGTGACCCTCTTCCATGATCTGCAGTAGCATGTTGTGGACTTCAGGATGTGCCTTTTCAATCTCGTCAAAGACGACGATGGAATATGGGCGGCGGCGCAGCGCTTCGGTCAGTTGACCGGCGTCTTCGTAGCCGACATATCCGGGAGGCGCACCCACGAGGCGGGAGGCGGTGTGGCGTTCCATGAACTCAGACATGTCCAACTGCACGGCGGCATCTTCGCTGCCGAACATGAATTTGGCGAGCGCTTTGGTCAACTCGGTCTTGCCCACGCCGGTGGGTCCGAGGAACATGAATGAGCCGATGGGGCGTTTGGGGTCTTTGAGACCTGCGCGCGCACGACGCACGGCGCGGGAGATGGCGATGATCGCATCTTCCTGACCGATGATTCCTTTGCGGAGTTCGTCTTCCATCTTGAGCAGGCGCTGAGATTCTTCTTCCGCCAATTGCATGAGCGGCACGCCCGTCCACATGGAGACGACTTCGGCAATATCTTCCGCCGAGACGACGGGGCTTGTGGCGCGATCCCAACCGGTGCGCAGGCGTTCGATCTGCGCGCCGAGATCACCTTCGCGTTCTTCCCATTCCTTGATGTCTTCGGTGTTGCCTTCTTCCTGTGCGAGGGCGCGGTTTTGGCGTGCCTGGCGCAACTGGCTGAACAGGTCCTTGGCGTGTTTCGCGGCGGGACTCTTGTACATGCGCACGCGGGAGGAAGATTCATCGATCAGGTCGATGGCTTTATCCGGCAGGAAGCGTTCGGTCACATAGCGCGAGGAAAGGTGCGCGGCGGCTTCGAGCGCTTCATCGGAGATCACCAAATGATGGTGTTCTTCGTACGCGCCGCGAATGCCCTTGAGAATCTGAATGGTTTCTTCTTCCGAAGGTTCATCCACTTGAATGGGTTGGAAGCGGCGCTCGAGCGCGGCATCCGATTCGATGTGCTTGCGATATTCATCGAGCGTGGTCGCGCCGATGACTTGAAGTTCGCCGCGCGATAATGCGGGCTTGAGGATGTTGGCAGCGTCGACAGAAGAGCCTGCGGCTCCTGCCCCGACGAGCATGTGGACTTCATCTATGAAGAGGATCGCACCCGATTGCTTCAACTCATCGATGATGCGCTTGAGGCGTTCTTCGAATTGACCGCGGTACATCGTGCCAGCCACGAGCGAGCCTACATCCAATTGAAGCAGGCGTTTGTTCATCAGCGGGGCGGGGACGTCGCCGTCGATAATGCGCTGGGCAAGCCCTTCGACGATGGCGGTCTTGCCGACACCGGGTTCTCCGATGAGCGCGGGGTTGTTCTTGGTGCGGCGCGCCAAAATCTGGATGACGCGTTCGATCTCCATCTGGCGACCAATGACCGGGTCGAGTTTCTTTTCCTCGGCTTTGGAGGTCAGGTCAGATGCCAGCTGGTCGACGAGCGGGGTTTTGGGGTTGTTGCCTCCAGCGGCGCGCCCGCTTTGGGGTGTGCCGGCAGGTGTCGGCGCGGAGGGCGAAGCGGATTCGTTCAGCACGCGGCGGGTCTGGCGGCGGATCTGGTCGGGAGTTACGCCGAGTCGGCGCAGGGCTTCCATCGCAGTGGATTCGACGCGTACCAGACCGAGCAGAATGTGTTCGGTTCCGATGTAGTGATGCCCGAGGCGGCGAGCCTCTTCCACGGCGTATTCGAGGACTTGTTGGGTTTCGGGCGCAAGTTCGATGCGGTTGGGGTCGAAGTTTGCGGCGCTGCCGGAAATACGCGCCACCACCTCGCGGACGCGGTCGGAGGTCATGCCCAATTCGCGCAGGACACGCCCAGCCACGCCGCCTTCTTCATCCATTAATCCGAGGAGAAGGTGCTCGGTTCCAATACTATTCTGCCGGGCGCGCTCTGCCTCTTGGTGGGCGAGGCTGAGGACACGCCGTGCTCGCTGTGTAAATCTTTCCATGCCAGCCATAGTTTTCTCCTATAATACCTGGTAAGGATTCTACCAAATGCGGGGGGAGTATGCGTAGGAAAAAGGTTAGAATTTTCTTACGGAAAGGGTATGATTTCCGCCCAATGTCGCCAAAAAGCGGGGAATCGGGCGGATTCTTTCAATGTTATCGGTTGTCCCCATCCCCTTTTATCTTACCGCGCGCCTGCCTATCCAAAAGTTTAGTTAAATTCGCTTCGGCAATCTCTCCGAGCGGAAGGTCTAGTTCGGTGGCGATTTGGGCAATATACCAGAGCACGTCGCCAAGTTCGGCTTTGAGGGCGTCTCGCTCTGCTTCGCCAATGACCCCGGATTTGTCCCTGAAGATTTTCTTGATCTTCCCCGCAACCTCTCCCGCTTCGTTCACTAGTCCGAGTGCCGGATAAATGACGGGATGCCCAATGGCGGGGTATTGTGCAGTGACGCGTGATTTTTGTTGATAGTCGTTAAAGTCCATGAATTAGTCTCTTTTCAACGGTTGGTTGATCTCGATCAGATGCCCGTCTGGGTCGCGGAAATGGGCGGTGCGGATGCCCCAATCGGCATGGTCGGTTGGTTTGGTGAGCAGGGTCACGCCTTTTTCGCGCAGGTGCTTGCAAAAATCGTCCACGTTTTCGACGGAGAAGGTCAGGCAGATGGTGTCTTGCATCTCCGCTTTCACCGGCTGGGCGGATGTGCCAAGTGTGGCGCTCATTTCGGCTTTATCGAACAGTGAGATATTGACCGCGCCGATCTCGAAATCGGCGTAGGTGTCGTCTTCTGTGCCGAAGTTGGGTTTGAAGCCCATCACGTCACGATAGAAGCGGAAGCAGGCTTTGAAGTCAGTCACGAGTAGGCGGGTGAATTCGTATTTGGGTTGCATGGGAGTCTCCTAATTAAACGCCTTCGCCAACTTCTTCCACCACTCATCCTTCTCGCCGGGGACAAAGGGTGTATAGAGCGTGATCCTGTCCGCGATGCCGCCGAAGCGTTTCATCAGATCCACGGCGAGATTTTCCTGTGTGGTCATCAGGCAGAATTCGTTGAGCATCTCATCAGTGATGAGCATGGGCATTTCATGCCACTCCCCTTTGGAGGCAAAACCGGAGAGTTTTTCGGCGGTCTCGCCCCAGCCGTGCAAGTCCATCACGGATTTGTAGGATGGCGTCGAGGCATAGAAAGCGACCTGCATCCGTGCAAAGGCTTCCTCTTCTGGTGACGTAGCGATAAAAGGCGTCATGGAAACGGTCAGGTCGCCGCGTTTGCGTCCGCTTTTTTGCAAGCCTTCTTCGATGGCGGGAAGAATGACCTCGTTCATGTATCGAATACTATTGAATGGGTGTGCGTGGAAGCCTTCACACAGTTCGCCCGCCAATCTTGCGAGCCCCGTATTGACCCCGGCAACATAAATTGGGATGTTCGGATTCTCAATTGCGCCGGGATTAAAGAATGGCGACATCAATGTGATCTTGTAATACTCACCCCGGAAGTTCAACTTACTGCCATTCTGCCACGCATCCCACAAGGCGCGGATGACCTGAATCTGTTCGCGCAGTTTCCCGGTCACCGACTCGGGCCAGGTCATGCCGAAGCGCCGCTCGATGTGCGCCTTGACCTGCGTGCCCAACCCCAAAATGAATCGTCCATTGGACTGAGCCGCCAGGTCCCAGGCGGTGTAGGCGAGGTTGGCAGGCGAGCGCGCAAACGAAACCGCAATGGCTGTGCCAAAATCCATTTTGGCTGAATGCTCCGCAATCAGCGTGCAAGGCAAAAAAGGGTCGTGCTGTGTTTCCTGAGTCCACAATGCGGCGAAGCCGGTCTCTTCGGCGGCTTTTGCAATGGCGGGAATGTCTTTCAGCTTAACAATGGGGAGGGCGGCATCTAGTCTCATGGGATTAAGTATACAGGTAGAAAGTGGACAAGTAAACCGGCAGATTCACTATCCAATAAAAAAGCCCCGCAAACGCGAGGCTTGGAATTTTATGCAATGGGCTGACCTTCATCCAAACTGAGGATGAAGCCGAGCAGTTCACGGCTTTCCTGAAGCCAGACATTCGGGACTGTCGTCCGCTTCAAATAACGGACGATGCCGGATCTATCCACGACGAGCGAGGCAGTGCGCTGGAAGAGCAGGAAATATTTTTCCAATTCGTACAGATTGTAAACGGCGCGATCCGGGTCGCACAAAATGGGAAACGGCAAGCCGATACCGTCTGCATATTGTTTTGCTTTTTCCATCTCTTCGCCAAGGATGACGATCACATCGGTTCCGGCTTCGAGAAACTGGCTGTACAACTGCCCAAGATGCCCGACATGCGTACGGCATTGCGGACATGTCGTTTCCCGGATGAAGAACACGATCACATTTTTTTTGCCGCGAAAATCCGTCAGCGAAACTTCCTGCCCATTGGTGGCGAGCAGTGTAAAGTCTGGTGCGAGCGAGCCGATTTTGGCTTCAATAGAATCGAGAGACATGGTTCAAATCCTAAAAAAGGTTCAAGACTTGGACGCCGGACACATCCATTTTTTTACTTCTCGAGCAGGTACGCCATGATCCAATTCGTCGTCGCGTTCAAGCCATCCATGTGAGCGCGTTCGTAGTTATGCGAGGCGTCGATGCCGGGACCAATGAGCGACATCGCCACGTCACCGCCTGCGCGCCAAAATGCTTCGCCATCCGAGCCGTAAAACGGATATACATCGGTCTTGTACGGAATGCCATGCTTCTCGGCGATGCCGCGCAATTTTTTGTTCAAGCCTTCATGATACGGTCCGCCGCTGTCTTTGATGCACAGCGTCGCATGGAATTCATCCGACTCTTGACCGGGACCGACGACTGCCATATCCACGGTGACCAACTCCGAAACTTCATCGGGGATGCCCGCCGCCGCGCCGTGACCGACCTCTTCATAATTGGAGATGTGGAAGTACACGCTTCGCACCGGACTTTGACCCGCAGCCACCATCGACTTGATCGCCGCAACGAGATTCGCCACACATGCCTTGTCATCCAGAAAGCGCGAGCGGATAAAACCATCCGTGACTTCGGTGCGCGTATCGAACGCAACGCAATCACCGATGTTAATTCCCAATGCACGGGTTTCTTTCTCGGAAGTTGTGCGCGCGTCAAGGCGCACCTCCAAATGCTTGTCATCACGCGGAAGGTCTGGTCCGCTGTGGATGTGACCGGATGCCACATCGATGAGCACCGACCCGCGAATCTTTTCGCCTTTGGCTGTAAAAACCCATACACCTTCGGTTTCCACCGTATGCCATTGAATCCCGCCGATGCGGCTGAGGCGCAGCCGCCCATTGCCTTTGATCTCTTTTACCACCGCGCCAAGCGTATCCACATGGGCAGTGAGGGCAACAGGTGGCAAATCACTTTCTACTTTCCACTTTGCCACTAATGCACCTTTACGGGTTCGGCTTAATTCCAATTGCTTGTACTTGGATAGTTCTTTTTCAACGAAGTCAATAGCCGCGCCGGAGAATCCCGTCGGCGAGGGGATGTTGAGCAGGTCAACGAGAAAATTTGTGAAATAGGTTTCGTCAATTTTTGGGAGGGGCATGGTAGACCTTTCGGTTGCAAGTTGAAAGTTGAAGGTCTCAGGTTGGTTGAATGTTCTTAACTTTCAATGTTCAACCTGTAACATTCAACCCTGTAATCCTTCAAACTCCGTGATCTTCGTTTTCCAATCTTCCGGCACGGGGATGGGCTTCATGCTTTTGTAATCGAATGTGACCAAAATCACCTCGCCGCTTGCCATCACTTTGCCGGTCTCGGCATCCATCACACATTGCTCCACCGTCAAGGACTTGTTACCGATCTTGGCGACCTTCGAACCGACTTTGATTTTGTCACCATAATGGGTGGGCGCGTGATAGGTGATGTGAATATCCGCGACGATGACGCCGATCTCCATAAATGACTGGTCCTTGCTGAACAAGCCCATTTTCATGAAATGATAGACACGCGCCTGCTCGAAATACGTCAGGTATTTTGCGTTGTTGACATGTCCCTGTGGGTCCAAGTCTCCGTAGCGGACTTCGGTGGGATGGAAGAAGTTGTAGTCAGTCATGGGGCGATTATATAATACCCACGGTCATAAATTGCACTTTCCCTCTCTTAAAAAAGCGCAATTCATGACCGCGCTGGGTATAGTTTGGTAGTTCGATAGTAAAAAATCAGCCGCAGAATATATAACTCCACGGCTGAACTACAAAACCATTAAACGATCCAACTACTCAATCACAAAACCTCGCCAACCCCGCCTTATCCTGAATGAGGATGCGCCCATCCGGTTCTGTGGTGGCGAGACCCTGCTCCTTGAAAAAGACCATCGCCTGGTTGACGCGCTTGCGCGATGCGCCCACGAGATCGGCGATGTCGCTCTGGGTGAGCGCAATGCGGATGCGGATCCCGCCATCCACCTCATGACCGTAGCGCTCGGCGAACGCCAGCAGTTGACGTGCCACCCGCCCGTTCACATCGAGCGTGGCAAGCGATTGGATCATCTGGTCGGAAAGACGCACACGCGCCGAAAGAATTTTTACCAAATTACGCGCGATGGGAGGGAAGTTATCGAGCATGTAATAGAAGGTAGTCTTGTCCATCCACAACATGAGCGAGTCTTCGAGCGTGACTACACTGGCAGAACGCCCCACGCTGTCGATCAGGCTCATTTCACCGATCAGGTCGCCGCTGCCCAAAATGGACAGGATCGCATCGCGCCCGCCCTGCTCGGTATACACCTTCACCGTCCCATGCAGGATGATATAAACCGCTTCACCCGGCTGCTCGATCAGCATCACATTCTTGCCGGTCGGGAACACGCGCCGATGCGCACGATGTGCCACCCAATCCAATTGAACCGGGGTGAGACCTTCGAACAATTTAATGTCCGAAAGGATGTTGCGGGTATCGTCTTTCTTGAGCTCAGTCATGCGTAACATATTGTACTTCCTTATACCCTCCTCTCCTTGCTGGAGAGGGGGCGAGGTCAATTTCCATTCCTTCAAACGCCGCGCACGAATCAGGAAAAATATTTTTCGCAGCACGCTCTTGTGCCGCCACCCAATCGTCAGCGTAGGATGGGTCGTGATGAAACAGCACCAGTTTCCCCGCCTCAGCCGATGCGGCGACCTGACCCGCCATCGTTGCCGTCGAGTGACCATATCCCTGGGTGGATGGGAATCCCGCAAGGCATCCGTAATAATGGTCTTCTGAATATTGCGCGTCGTGGATCAACACATCGGCATCGCGTGCGAACTGAATCAACTTTCGATCCATCCCCACATAGCCTTCGGTGTCAGTCGCGTATACAATGGATTTGCCCTGATACGTGATGCGATAGTGATAAACGCCACCGGGATGTGCGTGTGATTTGTGAATGCGGATGACCACCGCATCATCACCCGGACTTGGAGCGGAGTCAACCACCCGGACTCCATCCTCATCCCAAACGATGATCTGCGACTCGCGCAATGATTGAATTTCCTTATTCGATGCCATGTCACGCAGACTGATCGGAAACGTATCGGAAGATTGGTTGTGTTCAAGCACATGCTTCACCGTCTCAGCCGTGCCGCCAGGACCGTAAATATGCAGACTCGCTTTTGGCATATACGCCGGGACGAAGAACGGGAATCCCTGCGTGTGGTCGTGATGCAAGTGGCTGAAAAGGATCAGCAGTTCGAGGTCGTGGCGTTTTGCCAACTCACGCCCAAGCGGAATGATGCCCGTGCCCGCGTCGAGGATGATCGTCCGCCCGCCTGCGTTGATTTCCACGCACGCCGTATTGCCGCCATACTGGACAGTGCTCGCGCCCGGTGTGGGGTAACTTCCGCGCACGCCCCAGAATTTGACTGTGAAATCCTTGTTCATGTCTGCCTCCGTTGGGGTACAGCGTCGCTGTGCCCGTACAGGACTTATTATGTTTGTAACGGCGATTTCTTCAAGGAAAGTTTTCGCACGACAGGTGGGAAATATTTCTCAAGCGCAGATGATGGACGATAGACCGTGGACGGTAAACGGTGGGAGCCCTCAAATTTTGATTGCAATTTGAAACAGGTTTTCTCAAAGAATCCTTTGCGACTTCGCGCCTTTGCGTTAATGGTTGTAGTTTTTAGACCGTCTAAATTAGTGCGCGGGAGGCAGTTCGTGGAAATCCGCTTAAGCGGACTCGAAAAACCTGCCAACAATAACCCGTCTACAAACTTTTGGCGTACCCGTAAACGGTCTACCGTCCATCGCCCACAGTCCAAAAAGGTATAATCTTTCCCATGCTCCCCGACCTGCAAATGAACGACCACTTGCGTCTGCGAAAACCACATCCCTGCGGCTCCTATGAGTGGACAGTTGTCCGCCTTGGCGCAGATATTGGGCTGGAATGCAAGGGCTGTGCGCATCGCGTCATGCTCACCCGCCGTGAGCTGGCAAAACGCCTGAAGACCAATCTTTCACAACAGGAACGCGAGAAACCTGTCGACCCTAAAAACGTATAGTTTCTTAGGGTTTGTATTGCCTTCGAAGTAACCAAGGAGAATTCATGGAATCACAATCCACAGAACAGGAAATACCCGTCGGCTCGCTTCGCATCGGACTTTTCACAGACACCTATGCGCCGCAAGTGAACGGTGTGTCCATTTCGCTGCAGCTGATCTCGGAGGGACTAAAAAAACGCGGACATCAGGTGACTATTTTTGCGCCGCGATTCCCGGGTTACAAAGATAACGAGCCGAATGTAATGCGCCTGCCCTCGCTGAAATATTTGAACAACCCGCCCATTTATGTGGCAGTGCTGGGCACGCCGCGTTCCACATGGAAGTTGACCCGCGAGCATTTTGATGTGCTTCACGCACATAGTCCTGCCAGCGTGGGGTTGCTGGCATATCTCACTGCCTCCACCAAACGGTTGCCTTTGATCTACACCTATCACACCTCCATCACAGATTACACCCATTACATCAAATTCATCGGCGGGACGGGACTCATCAAACGTGCGGCGGCTTGGTTTAGCAAAGCGTCCACCGACCTGGGCGACCAGGTGGTAGTCCCTTCGCCAAAATTCCAGCGGTTGTTGATCGCCCAAAAGGTGAAACAACCCATCTCGGTAATTCCGAATGGAATTGACTTAAGCATGTTCAAGTCGGCGAAGAATCCCGGGGCTTTGAGAAAGAGGCTTGGGCTGAGTCCCGATGCGACCATTCTCCTCACAGTCGGGCGTATGGACCCTGAAAAGCGGCTTGAGTTCATCGTGGAAGCCTTTGACCTCATTTCAGACCGTGTGCCGAATGCGCATCTCGTTTTTGCAGGTGACGGCAGCTCGCGCAAGAGCGTGGAAGAAAAGGCAAACACCATCCATGCGAAAGACCGCATCCACTTTTTGGGCATGGTCAACCGGGCAGACTTGCCCGATGTTCTGCACGACGCCAATGTGTTCCTCTCTGCCTCCACCACCGAGGTCCATCCCATCTCGGTCATCGAAGCGATTGCCTCCGGCTTACCGTTCGTCGCCGTGCAGGATGAAGCCTTTGAAGGGATGTTGGAAGACGGCATGAATGGTTATGCCGTTCCGCTCGATGTGAACAAATATGCCGACACGCTCGCCGACCTGCTCCCAGACCGTGAGCGCCTCCAGCGGTTTGGCGCGCACTCCACGACGCTCAGCGAGAAATACTCCATCGAAACGCAGGTGATGTCGTTGGAAAAACTTTACCTGGAAGCTATTTTGCAAAACTGGCGCGGGCGGCTGATCGAAAGGATCCTTCCGAAGGAAATTCACCAGATCCCGACTAGGATCGGCAGGGAGATCAACGAAATTCCGCAGAAGATCACCCGCGAGATCAACAAGATCCTGCCGGGGAAAAACAAAGACTGATCCCCCGCTAGAAATTCCTGAAAAGCCATGGACACATCCCGAAGCCTCACTTCGGGATGTGTGATTAATTCAAGGGGTATAATTTATGCGCTATGCCCATCCTGGATGCCCACATGCTGGAATTCTTCAGCCGAAGTCCGGAGCAAACCCGTCGCATTGGTGTGCGGCTCGGCGGTTTGCTCAAGGCTGGCGATGTCATTTGTTTGCAGGGCGATCTCGGTGCCGGAAAAACAACCTTTACCCAGGGATTGGCGCAGGGTTGGGGTTCGCTCGATTCTGTTTCAAGCCCAACATTCATTCTTGTCAACTTATATCGTCGCGCCGATGGCGGACATCTTCATCATTTGGACGCCTACCGCCTCGACTCCGTGCCGGAAGCGGAGGAGCTCGACCTTGACTCGATGCTCGCTGAGGGCGCGCTCATCATTGAATGGCCCGAACGGCTTGGAAATTTGATCCCGCAGGAACATTTGTGGATTCAACTCGACCATATTTCCGAGGAGCACCGCCAGATGAATTTTCACGCGCACGGCAGGCGCTACGATGATATGCTGGACGGCATTCGCCAGTCCATGTTTGGAGGCGCGTAATGTTGCTGGCTGTCGATACATCCACTGCGCAGGTGGGCCTGGCGTTATATGATGGGGTACAGGTGCCGGGCGAAATGGTCTGGACGTCGCACCAGCACCACACCACCGAACTCTCCCCGGCTCTTTCGGGACTTTTGAAGCGTTGTGGTGTGACCATGAGTCAGGTCAACGCTTTGGGCGTGGCAATTGGTCCCGGGTCGTTTACCAGCCTTCGGGTTGGGCTATCGCTGGTGAAGGGGATCGCGTTGGCGCGTAATCTGCCGGTGATGGGCATTCCCACCTTGGATGTCATCGCGGCGGCACAGGTGCCTTCGAAATATCCGCTGTATGCCATTTTGCAAGCCGGGCGGACGCGAGTCGCTTTCAGCGTGTATAAAAGTCACAAGTCTGGCTGGCAGGCTGAAGGTCCGGTGCGAAGCGGAACGGTGGATGAGTTGTTGAATGAGATCGAAGGTCCAGTCGTGGTGGCTGGGGAATTAACATCCGAGGAAAGAAAGAAATTCTCGAAGAAAAAAAAGGTGCAAATGGTGTCGCCTGCAAATTGTATGAAGCGCCCGTCCATTTTGGCGGAATTGGCGTGGCATCGCTGGCAGGAAAACCAGGTGGACGACGCTGCGACGCTGGCGCCGATCTATTTGCATGTAGCGGGTACGCCTATTTCGTAGTGGCGGCTTCGGCGGGTCTGCGACGATGAGTTTAAATCCATCCATCCATTCTGGTGACCTGCCGGGTCTGAGCATTCGCAAGATGGCATTGAATGATCTGGAACAGGTGGTGGCGATTGATCAGGTTTCGTTCTCGCTGCCTTGGCCCCAGCGCTCGTTTCAATTTGAGCTGACCGATAATGAAACTTCCCGTTGCTGGGTTGCGGAGCTGGATGGGCGCTTGATTGCGATGATGGTTGGCTGGCTGATCGTGGATGAGCTGCATGTTGCCACGATTGCGACGCACCCCGAGTTTCGGGGGCGGGGGATCGGGAAGCGGTTGCTGTTGCATGCCCTGCTATCTGCGAAACAGGAGGGTGCGGTCAAGTCCTTTTTGGAAGTGCGCGAGAGCAATGCTGTTGCGCGGAAGATGTATTTCGATTTTGGTTTTGTGGAAGATGGGCGTCGCAAGGAATATTACAAGGATAACAATGAGGATGCCATCCTTATGACGTTGAACGATCTTGATCATTTGGAGCCTGAATGACCGCCGAATCGACGCTTGCTTACCTTGCAAAGGAAGTTTCTGTTTGTACGAAATGTGCGTTGCACGAGTCGCGTAAGAAGGCGGTGGTGGGCGAAGGTCCGGCAGATGCGGAGATCATGTTCATCGGCGAGGGACCGGGGTTCCACGAAAATGAGCAGGGGCGTCCGTTCGTGGGGGCTTCTGGCAAGTTTTTGGATCAATTATTATCTCAGGCGGGGCTGACGCGTTCGGATGTGTTCATTGCCAATGTGGTCAAGTGCCGCCCGCCGGGGAATCGCGATCCACAAGTGGATGAACTGGCTGCCTGTGACGGGTATCTTGAGGCGCAGATAAAAACCATTAATCCGAGTATCATTGTGACCTTGGGGCGCTTCTCGATGGGTAAATTCATTCCAGGAGCGAAGATCACTGCCATTCATGGGCAAATGCAGAGGATCGGTGACCGGTTCGTGATCCCCATGTATCACCCGGCGGCGGCGCTGCATCAGGCGGCGTTGAAGCCGTCCATTTTGGCGGATTTTGCAAATTTGCCTGATCAATTGAACGAGGCGCGAACGGCATTGGGAAGGGGTGCCGTGTTGAAGAAAGAAAAAGTTATTTTGCAGGATGAAAAGCCCAGACAGTTAAGTCTGTTCTAAATATAGAAATGGGCGGTTTCCGCCCGATCGAAAAGGAAAACAATGTCTACAAAAGAAATACTCATTAAAAGCCTCAAGGAAAAGAAGGCAAAGGTCGCTATTCTCGGATTGGGTTATGTCGGTTTACCTTTGGCTGTTGTTTTTGGCGAGGCTGGATTCCACGTCACCGGCGTGGACCCAGACCAGAGCAAGATCGATGCGCTACTGAAGGGCGAGTCGTATATCCCGGATGTTGAGACGGATGCGGTTGCAAGGCTTGTCAAAGACGGAAAGTTGACCGCTACGACGGATTTCTCCGTGTTGAAGGAGATGGATGCTGTCAGTATTTGTGTGCCCACTCCGCTGCGTCAAACCGGCGACCCGGATATGTCGTTCATCATGTCTGCCGTCGAGGAACTGAGCAAGTACATGCACAAGGGCATGGTGGTAGTGTTGGAATCCACGACGTATCCCGGCACGACGCGGGAACTGCTCCTGCCGAAATTGGGGACGGAACATGATCTGACTGTGGGTGAGGACTGGTTCCTGGCGTTCTCGCCGGAGCGTGTGGATCCTGGTCGCGAAGATTGGACGACCATCAATACCCCCAAGGTGATGGGCGGTATTACTCATGCCTGTGGTGAAGTTGCGACGGTCTGGTATGAAGGTGCGATCAAGACCGTTCATCACGTTTCCACGGCTGAGGCGGCGGAGATGTCGAAACTGTTGGAAAATACCTTCCGCATGATCAATATCGGTCTGGTCAATGAACTGGCGATCATGTGCGAATACCTCGGCGTGGATGTGTGGGAAGTGATTGATGCCGCCGCGACCAAACCGTTTGGCTTTATGAAATTCACGCCGGGTCCGGGTTTGGGCGGTCACTGTATCCCGATCGATCCACTTTATCTTTCATGGAAGATGCGTTCGTTCAATTACAACGCTCGTTTCATCGAATTGGCATCTGAGATCAATACCAATATGCCGCGATACGTCGTCAGCCGTGTGTTGGAATCAATGAATGATCTGGGCAAGACCTTGAAAGGCTCAAAGGTATTGGTGCTGGGGGTGGCGTATAAACCCGATATTAACGATGTGCGTGAATCACCTGCGTTGGATGTGATCGGTTTGCTTAAGAAGAAAGGGGCGTTGGTGGAATACCATGACCCCTATATTCCACATGTCCATCATGAATATGACGGCTGGCAAATGGATAGCGTTCAAGACATGATGAGATCTGTGAGGGAAGCAGATGCTGTGGTGATCGTGACCAATCATAAAGTGTATGATTATATGGAGATCGTCAAGACGGCGAAATTCATCTTCGATTCGCGTAATGCCACCGGAAAACTCGGCAAGTTCGAGAACGTAGAACGCCTGTAGATTTTATGCGTCACGTATTACAAATTGCGTAATACGTGACGCATAATGTTTTAACTTCTAAAAGGAGATCCATGGCTCATTATCTGGTAACTGGAGCGGCTGGGTTTATTGGGGCACGGACTTCACACATTTTGTTGGAACAGGGACATACCGTCGTAGGTATTGATAATGTCAATGATGCGTATGATCCGCGTATGAAAGAGTACCGCCTGAAAAAGTTGATGTCACTGCCGGGGTTCAAGTTTCATCGGCGTGATATTTCCGAAAAATCATGCATCGACTTGTTCAACGATGAAAAGATTGAAGGTGTGATTCACCTGGCAGCACGGGCGGGAGTGCGTTACAGCGTGGAAAATCCCTGGGCGTTCCTTGATTCGAACGTACATGGTACGCTAAACATGCTTGAAGTCTGCCGTCAGTATGGCTGTAAGAAGTTTGTGATGGCGTCCACTTCCAGCATTTATGGCGAGAACCCGCCTTACCCCACGCCGGAGACCGCCTCTAGCAGTGAGCCAATGCAGCCATACGCTGCCAGCAAAAAAGGAGCCGAGGCGTTGGCGCATTCGTATCATCATCTCTATGATATTGATGTGACCATTCTGCGTTTCTTCACCGTTTATGGACCTGCCGGACGCCCCGACCTTGCCATGTTCCGTTTTGTGCAGTGGATCATTGAGGGGCAGCCGGTGCGTATCAATGGCGACGGCAATCAATCGCGGGGGTTCACTTACATTGACGATATTGCCCGTGGAACGATAGCCGCGCTCAAGCCCTTGGGCTATGAGGTTATCAATCTCGGCGGGCATGAGGTTATCAGCATCAACGATTTGGTGACGCTGACCGAGGAACTAACCGGAAAAAAGGCAAATGTGCAGTATGGTCCGCCCAATTTGGCAGATATGCTTACCAACCAAGCCGATGTGAGTAAGGCGCAGGAACTGCTGGGGTGGGAACCACAATTTACCCTGCGGCAAGGTTTGAAAAACCTGATCGACTGGTACATGGCAGAGCGCGACTGGGCGAAGGAAGTCCTTACGCCGTAATTTTTCAAAATGCTGTTCGCCGCAGAAGCGCGGAGTTCGCAGAGATTTTCTCAGCGTCCTCTGTGCCTCTGCGGTTTTTGTTTCTTGTGTACAATATCTGCAATGTCTTTACTTTCCAAATTCAAAAACGACCCGCTCTTCGTCAAGGTGATGCGTTCGAGCGGATCCTTGTTCAGCAACAACACCCTCGCGCTTGGATTGAGCGTGGTGCAGGGCATCATGGCAACCCGCCTGCTCGGACCCGCTGGGTTTGGTCTCATCGGCGTGGTGATGGCGTTCGCTTCGACCGTGAACAGCGTCTTTTCGTTCCGCATGGGCGAATTGGTGGTGCGTTACGGCGGCGAGTACCTGAACAAACAGGATAAAGAGCAAGCCTCAGCCTTGCTCAAATCTGCCAGCACAGCTGAAGCCCTGGTTTCGCTGATAGCGTTTCTGGTGGTGCTTGCCACTGCGCAACTCGCTGAAACCTACCTCGCCAAGACTCCCGACATTGCGTGGATGTTCACTTTCTTTGCGATCAACCTATTGGCAAATTTCAATACTGAAACCTCAACGGGTATTCTTCAAATTACAGATCGAATCAAATTGCAAGGCACGGTCAATTTGATTCAAGCCATTATCACCACTCTCATTATTGCGGGTGCGTTCTTCTTCAATGGCAGTATTATCGTTGTTCTCATTGCGTATCTTATTGGCAAGTCCATCTTCGGGCTTGGTCTTTTCATCCTTGCTCAAAAGCAACTGCATGAAAGACTCGGCGATGGATGGTGGCGTACTCCCTTCAATAAACTCACGGCACGACGAGAGATATTCCGTTTTGCGTTCAGTTCCAACATCAGCGCGACAATCATCAAACTCTTCCGTGAGAGCGAATTGATCTGGATCGGCTTTTTTCTCGATACCACAGCCGTTGGCTACTATCGTGTGGCATACACCATTACGCACTTCCTCGCCATCCCCGCCGACCCGCTGATCGCCACGACGTTCCCTGAGATCAATAAACTCGCGGTTGAAAAGGCATGGAGCAAACTCAAAAGTTTCCTCAAAAAGATCACGGCGTTTTCGTTCGCGTATAACATCGCCATTGGCGCAGGCTTGATCCTCCTTGGTCATTGGGTCATTCGCATCTATTCCGGCGCAGATTATCTCGCTGCCTACCCCGCCCTCGTCGCGCTCACCATCGGATTGGTCTTCAATTACATCCTGTTTTGGAATCGTCCGCTCTTGTTGGCGCTTGGTTTGCCGGAGGTTCCGGTTTATGTCACACTTGCAGCGGGCGTGATCAAACTCGCGCTTTCGTTTTGGCTTGTGCCGGTCTACGGTGTGGCGGCGGCGGGTGGGTTGCTCTCGTTCTATTACATTGCTTCAGTTGGGGTGATGGTGCTGCGTGGGATAAAGGAAATAGGGAATAGGGAATAGGATGAAGATTGCGCTTATCACCAACTCGCGGATTCCTTCGCTGACCGCCAACTCGATTCAGGCGATGAAAGTCGCTCAGGCGCTCATGCAATTGGGGCATGATATCAAGATGTTTGCCCCAAAAGAAACGGATGTAGTGAATCATGAGACTCTCCTTACCCACTACGGTCTGCGCCTCGTACCGGACCTCGAACTGCTCCCGTCCATTCGCAGACTCAAACGCCTCGACTTTATCGTCCATGCCCAGCAGGCTGCGAAGAAATTTGGGGCTGAGTTAATTTACACCTGGCTGCCACAGTCCGCGGCGTTGGGCGCGTGGAGTGGCTACCCCGTGGTGCTTGAAATGCACGCGGATAATTCCGGCAAGCTCGGCGTGTGGTGGATGAGACAGTTTTGGAATCAGAACACTCCCAAGGTGATGACGGTCACCACGTCAGCGTTGAGAAAGGCGTTGGAGCGCTCGACCAAGTTCCAGTTTAAGGATGAAGCGATATTGCTCGCGCCGAACGGTGTGGAGTTGGAGAAGTATGCGGGTTTGCCAAGTCCAATCGAAGCGCGTCGTCAATTAAATTTGAGAGATGGATTGACCGTTGGATTCACAGGTCACATTTACCCCGGCAGAGGCGCAGACCTTTTATTTGCACTCGCCAAACAAATGCCTGCGGTGAATTTTTTGTGGGTGGGCGGCACGCCCGAGTTGGTGGACTTTTGGCGTGCCAAACTGACCGAGGCGGGCATGACCAATGTGACGATGACCGGCTTCGTGAAGCATGAGTCGATCCCGATGTATCAAGCCGCGGCGGATGTGTTGCTGATGCCGTACTCACGGTCGATTGAGGCTTCAAGTGGACAGGACATTGCCGAGGTCATCAACCCGATGAAGATGTTCGAGTACATGGCGGCGGGGCGGGGAATCGTTTCGGCGGATCTGGATTCGATAAGAGAAGTTCTGAATGAGCGGAATGCGGTTTTGGTTGAACCGGGGGAAGTTGGAAAGCCTGCCCTGAGCAACGTCGAAGGGTGGAAAGTGGAAATTGAAAAGTTGCTTGTCGATGAGCCGCGTCGTTTGAAATTGGGCGCACAAGCCCGCAAGGATGTGGAGAATTTGACATGGGTGAAGCGCGAAGAGCGGGTGATGGAATTGTTGAACAAAAACCTCCGATCCTCTTGAAATTTCATAGGTCTGATTTTTCAAAAAACTCAATCGCGAATTTCATGGATTCGGCGGATTTGTGACTATGGCTACAGAAAAGAAAAGGTATGCCGTTTTTACCCAATCACCGTTAGGATGAATCTGGCAGTAGTGAGTTATTTGGAATGGTAGAATTTTGTTATGGTTAGGCAATACGTAAGCGATCATAAATTGCCAATTCTAGCCGCCGTGGCGGGGATTTTCATTGTTGCTATCTTGATTCTTCTTTGGCTGCTCTTCAAACCAAATAACGACCTTGCCGAAACGATCCCCGACCCCATCAAACTTGAATACTGCGGTGCAGACCTTGACGACCCGTGTGTGTTGTCCTTTGGGCGGGATGGGGATGGAAATACCATTATCAATTTATTTGTGCCTGAAGAGATTTTCCCTGCATTTGATCTAACCGTCATTCGCTATTTAGGTGAAAGTGTGTACGATTGTGACACGAGCGATGCTGCTCCAGATACTGTCTATTGCATCGGCGCCCCGATTTCTCTAAACGAACGGATAGAGATCCGCATCGTTTCAGAAGAGGATCATCGTCTGCTCGCGGTGGGGAAGTTTACCCTGACAGCGGTTTTGCTCGTTCCAGGCGGCGGAGATGTCCTTGAACCTGCGGAAACTGCCGCCCCGCCGCGTAGAACACCCACACCAACGCCATCCCCTGCGCCAACTCTGGATGACCTCACCCCAACACCCGAGGTTTCCTATCCCTCCTACCCCGGCTCGACCAGTTACCCGTAACCTGATATGACCCTTTTTCTCGATGGATGGAACGCCGTTGAGAGGCATGCTCTCACCCTGGCCGGCATTTTGTTGCTAATGGTTTGGGGGCAGTTGCTTGTCCATTGGCTGCTCGAACGCATTTTCAAAGAGCGATGCACGAACACCGAGTACCATTCTTTGACGATGGTTGGGTGGGTGCTTCCTGTGGCGGTTTGGGCAGTTTTCTTGTTTCTCAGCAAGAACCTTTTGGGAGATACGGCTGGAAAAATTCTCGCACTCCTATTAATTTTCATTCCCTTCGTGATTGGCTTTAAGAGGATGTTCCGCATCTCCCCGCCTGTGTTAGGAATGGGAACGCTCTTCATTGTTATCCTGGTATTGAATTTTGCATTTTTGGAACAAGCCGTCTTTCCATCGTATTTTGACTCCGCCGAACATTACCGGCTCATCAAAGAAATATTGGCGTCGAATCAATTCGCCGCTTCCAATTCGGGGAATTATTATCACCTTGGGTACCACTTTGTCGCTGCTGCTTTATCCGATTTTTTCAATCGCCCCATCATTGACGTCATGCTTGTATTCGGTCAGGTTGTCCTATCTGCTTTGCCGTTTTCTCTGTTCGTGATCGTCAAGCAGGAAACAGGTTCAACCATCGCAGCACTGTTCACTGTCTTCGCAGCCGGGCTGGGATGGCACATGCCCGCGCATCTGTTGAATTGGGGCAAATATCCGGCGCTGTTGGGGCTGACCATCATCCAGTTTGTGATCGTTTTTTTATATCTTTTCCATCGCCACCGAATGGCAGATTACCGGCTGTATCTTTTAATTGGCGTAGCGGTCATAATATCAACGCTGACCCACACGCGCACTTTGATCGTCTATGCCTTTTTGTTGGTGGCATTCCTTGTTACAAGGTTGGTACGACATCCATCTGTGTTCAAAATTATCTTTGTGCTTGTGTTCGGGGTTCTTGCCGTGGAAGTTTTTTTCGTTTGGCAAAGCGATGTCCTCAGAACGTTGGTAAATAGTTACATTAAGAACGACTTGTGGATGCTTCTGGTAGTGGTAGCCCTATTCTTGTTTGCTGTGAGGTCATACTCAACTGCCACGTTTTTCCTTATTTCTTGGCTCACTCTGATTTGCCTCGGGTTATTTATTCCCGTTGAACTCTCTGGGCTGGGTAAGCAGACCCTGTTGGATCGCCCTTTTGTCCAGATGTTGACGTATCTGCCATTGACGATCATTGCCGGGCTGGGGCTTTCGGGATTGCTAAACCTGATCGATCGCTTCTTTCCCAGCCGCAGCCTGCCAGCCCATCTGATGGGGTTTCTCTCCCTTGGGCTGGTCATCCTGAATGCCTCCCAGAATCACGAATTCTATCCCTCGAGTTGCTGCCAGTTCGTAACCCGCGACGATCTGGCTGCCATCGCATGGTCAGACGGAAACCTCCCACCCGAAGCAAAATTTCTGATTGCCTCCACCAACCTCAATGTCACAGCCTTTGAAGCGCCCGAAACCCGCACAGGCGTGGATGCCGGCATTTGGCTCACGCCGCTCCTTTCCCGCCAGACCATCCTCGCCTGGCAGGATCTGAGTTTTGATCTGCCCGAAACTCACATGGGAATATGTGAGCGACAGATTGATTACATTTACATCGGCGGAATGCCGCAAAGCTTCAACGCCGACCAGCTAAATGGATTGTCAGATTGGTTTCAGCCGGTCTTTTCCCTGCCTGCGGCAAAGATCTATCGGGTGATCGGATGCGAATAGGCTGCAAATGGATTTGGATTTCATGGTAAAAGTGGAGATATGAAGAACTTTAGTCAGCGCGACCTGTATTGGAGCGTTCCTCTTTCCCTCCTGTTAGGAGCAGCCTTGTCTTACGTTCAGCCTGGGAATTGGTTCGTCGGCTGGGTTGGATTCGCGTTTCTTTTGTTAATTTCATTTTTACTGCTCGCCATGTCAACACGTTGGGCAGGCGGCGGCAGGATGCTGGTCTGGATGGTGATGTTGGCATTTGCCTTGCGTTTCGCGGGTGGGGTGACAACCTACCTCGCTTTGCCGGTTATTGGTCATGCAGGCGATGAGGAGCAAAGTGCCGGGTTCACCTACACCGATGCCTATCGCCGCGATGCACAAGCCTGGGAACTTGCCGTTTCAGATCGTCCAATTCTGGATGCCTTCAACAGCCGTTTCGCCTATGATCAATACGGCGGTCTGCTGGCGTTCAGCGCTTTGGTCTATCGCCATCTCTCACCAGACGATCACCGGGTGCTGATGCTCGTGCTGCTTTCAGGCTTGATGGGCGCGTTGGGCGTGCCGTTTATGTGGAAGGCAGTCAATTTGCTGTGGGGGGAGAAGAGTGCTTTTGCATCCGGCTGGATCTTTGCTTTATTCCCCGAAAGTTTGCTGCTGGGCGGCTCTGCCATGCGCGAGCCATATCTGCTGGCTTGCAGCGCGTTCGCTTTTTGGGGGTTTATCGCGTGGCATGAACGGCAGGAGAAGCGCCCGCTGCTTTGGGTTGCGTTGGGCATTGCGGGGATGCTGCTTGTCTCGCCTGCCATTGCCTTAGTGACGATGGTCATTTTGGGCGGCTGGCTGTATTTCACTCGCGATCACAGCCGCATCTCATGGTGGATGGTGGCGGGCGCAGTCCTAATTTTTATCATTGGGGTGTTCGTTCTTTCATCCGCGCTGGAACGTGGAAATGTGAGCGGCGGCTCTCCATTGGCGGTGCTCGGGAACTTCATCCGCGCGTCTTTGAAATGGAACGTGTACAAAGTTGAGGAGGAATCGGGTTGGGTTCAAAAATTGTTCGATGAGATGCCCGATTGGATGCAACTCCCCTTTGTGATGATCTATGGCGTGCTGCAACCCGTCCTGCCTGCGATTTTGGTTGCGCCGACTACGGTCATTTGGAAGGTGATCGGAATTCTGCGAGCGGTGGGTTGGTATGCGCTGCTTCCGGCATTGATTCTCTCTTTCGGTGCGGCAGCCGCTTCCAGTCCGGACCTGAAGCGGAAACTCCTCCTGTGGCTGGGTCTGGTCGTTTGGGGCTGGGTGCTGTTCACCGCACTGCGCGGCGGCGGCGATCAGTGGGACAATCCGCGCTATCGGGCGATCCTGTTCCTGTGGCAGGCAATTCTGGCGGGGCAGGTGTGGGTCTGGTGGCGCGAGACAAGGAACCCCTGGGTGCCGCGAGTCTTTCTCATGGAAGTTGTTTTTGTGGGGATGTTCGGTCAATGGTATTTGAATCGTTATCTGCAGATCGGAGTACAGCTTGCCTTCCAGCATATGGTGGCGATCATCCTTGGGGCGTGGGTTGTGATTCTTGCCTACGGGTTTTGGCGTGACCGCGTGCGTCGCATCCGACATAGTGTATAATTCAGCGGCTGAATTTTGAATTAGGAGAAACCATGCCCACAGCGATCATTACAGGCATTACCGGACAGGATGGATCGTATCTTGCCGAGTTGTTATTGAAAAAGGGATACCGTGTCATTGGTGTGGCGCGCCGTTCCAGCACCGTGAACTACGAACGCATCCAGCACCTGTTGGATGACATTACCGTGGTTCAGGGCGACTTGCAGGATCAAGGTTCCCTGCTCTCTCTTTTGGAGGAATACGAACCGACCGAGGTGTATAACCTTGCGGCGCAGTCGTTCGTGCCGACCTCGTGGAATCAACCCGCGTTGACCGGTGATGTGACCGCGCTGGGTGTGACGCGCATGTTGGAAGCCATACGCTTTGTCAACCCGAAGATCCGCTTCTATCAGGCGTCGTCGAGCGAGATGTTCGGCAAGGTGCTGGAAGTGCCGCAAAAAGAAAGCACCCCGTTCTACCCGCGCAGCCCGTATGGCGTGGCTAAGGTATATGGACATTGGATCACGGTCAATTACCGCGAGTCATTCGATATTTTTGCGACTTCTGGAATTTTGTTCAATCATGAAAGTCCGCGCCGTGGGTTGGAGTTTGTGACCCGCAAGATCACGGATGGTGTGGCGAAGATCAAACTTGGCAAGACGAAGGAACTGCGCCTTGGTAACCTCGAATCGCAGCGCGACTGGGGCTTTGCCGGGGATTATGTGCATGCCATGTGGTTGATGCTCCAGCAAGATCATCCGGATAACTACGTCATCGGCATGGGCGAAACCCATTCTGTGCGCGAATTTTGCGAGATCGCGTTCGGGCATGTCGGTTTGGATTACAAGGATTTCGTCGTGGTGGATGAACGCTTCTACCGCCCTGCCGAAGTGGATTTGCTCATCTCAGACCCGTCCAAGGCGCGCGCACAGTTGCAATGGGAGCCCGAAGTCTCCTTCAAAGAGCTGGTGACGATGATGGTCGATGGGGATATGGCGCGTCATCAAAAGATGTAACCGATCCAGAGACGGTCAACCCGTTGATCGTCTCTGCCCTTTCTTATGACGAAGTTTCAGTTTTTGAAGAACGAAAAATTGCCCTCCTGGCTGCCGCTTGCCCTGGCAGTGCTGGGGGCGATACTTTATTGGATTCAGGCTGTGGGCTATGCCTATACCTCGGTCAGTAATTTGGATGAAGGCTCGTACCTCATCAAAGGGATGTTCTACCTGAATGGCGTTTATGAGCCGTTCGAGCCGTACGGTCCGCTGACGAACAAGGCGCCTTTCGCATTCATCATCCCCGGTATTGCAGAATATTTCTTCGGTGCAGGCTTGCGCACGGGACGTTTTTTCTCCATCTTCCTCGGTTTGTTAACCCTGCTGGGGACGTGGATCACAGCCCGTCGTTGGGCTGGGAACTGGCTTGCGGCATTTACGGTTTGGGTGTTTGCGTTCAGCCCGATGATCATTAAGCTGCATGCCCGTGCGGTTTCCGAGGTCATCATCGCTTGTATGCTGGCATGGATCGCCGTCCTGGTAGTCGGGGAGAAACGCCCACTTTGGCAGATCGTTCTCGGGTCGGTTGTAGCGGCGGTGTCTGTCTTCACACGTCAGAACATGGTTCCCATCCTGCCTTTTTTGGTCTTGTATGTTTTTTGGCAGCATGGCAAACGTGCGGGCATTTGGGCGTTTGTGGCGGGTTCGCTTGCTTTGCTTTCATTCCACATCTATTATTGGCCCCGTGTGATGACGATCTGGGCGCCGTGGCTGCCCGAAGACCTCACTCCGTTTTTGAATGCGTTTCGCGTCCCGGCGGATTCGGTGCCGATCTGGGATCCGAACATCGATTTTTGGAATCGGCTCAATGCGTTCTTTCAGGGGATTCGCTACCACTTCATTCCGCTGCTTGGAAGCCTGTTTGGGTTGATCCTTCTCCCGCCTCGCGCCGACTGGAAGCCTTCTCCTGCCATGCGGGCGGCGGTATTCTTCGCTGTGAGTTATATTGTGCTGGTGCTCATGCATGGGTGGGCTTCGCTGGCGAGTCAGTACGAAAGTTATTCCTGCGTTTTTTGTTTTTCCAACTACCTTGGCTTTTTCGACCCGCTGGGGATTCTCTTTTTTGTCGTCATGCTTGCGCACGCCTGGAATCAAAATCCCAACCGCGCAGTGCGTGTGTTGACGGTCTTCCTCGTGGTAATCGTATCAACGGGCATCGGATATTCGCTTTTTGAACAGGTTGGCAATGGATTGCTTAACCTGCCCATCGTGCCGCGCATCCGCTCCACCGGGTTGGGCTTTGCCGCCATTGTGGATGTGCTGACTCAAGGGTTGGGCATGCCGCTGACATGGGTCAAACGCTCGATCAGTTCTTCTCTTGGGTTGCTCGCCGGGATTGCTCTTTTGTTGGCGGTATTTTTTATCTGGAAGCGCAATAAACAGACCAACTTCACGCTCACGCTGGTCAACACATTTCTTATTATGGGCTTTTTGCTCTTTCCCGTGCTGCATCTTGGCGAAAGCAGCCGTGATTGCGAGACCGACATCATTCGCGATCATGAGGAACTGGGCGCATATCTTGCCTCGATCATCCCGCCGGATAGTCTGGTATATTGGGATGGCGGAAATGCGTTCACGCCCATGATCTATGTGCCGCATGCGCGTATCTTCCCGCCGCAGATCAATAATGGCTACACCTTCCATATCGGCGGCGACCCGGACGAACTATACTACTTCAGCCATTGGAACAGCGAGCTGGACGTACGCTGGCGCGCCGAAGCAGATATTTTCATCATCGAAGCCAAACGTTATTCCACCTGGGTGGACTTTCTCACCCCACAGGAATTCCAGGAATTTTCCAGACCGCCTGCCTCGCCTTCGTGTATTGAAGGTGCCGAACTAAGGATATTTCAACGATACCCATGAATCTTTCCCTCATAGTCCCTGTTTATAACGAGCAGGAAAACCTTCCGATGCTTTTCAAAGCCATCGATCAGACCATGCACTCCCTGGGCAAGACCTGGGAGGTGGTGTTCGTGGATGATGGCAGCCGTGATGACAGCCTTTCCATTCTCAAGCAGCAGGCGGAAAAAGACCCGGAGCATGTACGTGTGATCTCCTTCCGCCGTAACTTTGGGCAGACTGCCGCCATCGCCGCTGGTTTGGATCATTCGCAAGGTGACATCATCATCCTGCTCGATGCGGATATGCAAAATGATCCCGCCGATATTCCAATGCTGCTTGCCAAACTGGACGAAGGTTACGACCTCGTTAGCGGCTGGCGCAAGAACCGAAAAGATAATGCACTCACGCGCAATTTCCCGTCCATGCTGGCGAATAAGCTGATCTCGTGGGTGACCGGTGTGGAATTGCATGATTACGGTTGCACGCTCAAAGCCTACCGTCGACCCGTGCTCGAAGGTTTCCGTTTGTACGGCGAGATGCACCGCTTCATCCCCGTCTTCGCAAATTCCGTCGGCGCGCGCATCACAGAAGTCATCGTCAACCATCACCCACGCCGTTTTGGAAAGACCAAGTACGGGCTGGAACGAACCGTGAAAGTCATCCTCGATCTTTTTACGGTCAAATTTCTTATCAGTTACGCCTCCAAGCCCATCTATTTGTTTGGCGGTACGGGCATGGGGTTGATGGTCATTAGCGCCATCATCATGGCATACCTTTTTGTCCGTCGCATCTTCTTTCTTGTGACGGTCACTGGTTCGCCTCTTTTTCAGACGAGTGTGATGTTCTTCATCCTCGGCTTTCAATCCATGCTGATGGGTTTGATCGCAGAATTGCTTGTGCGCACTTATCATGAGTCGCAGCGCAAACCCACGTACACGGTGCGTACCAGAATCAACCTGGATGAGAATGACTAAGTGGTTGCGTGAAAACCGCCAGACGGTCATCCGTGGGTTGGGCAGTTTGCTGGCGCTGGCTCTTCTTCTCGTTTTAGTCCGTGAAGAAGGCGATGGGGAACTTTTCTCCGCAATGAGGCGCGTTTCCTTTTGGTATTTTCTGGCAGCCATCGGCGCATTGCTGGTTTCACGCCTGTTTGCCGTGGCGCGCTGGCATATTTTGCTCAAGTCGGCAGGGGTTGAGATTTCTTACCTGCGCTCTGCCATGTTGACGTTCACCGGGAATTTTTCCTCCAATTTTTTGCCGACCACCATCGGCGGGGATGTGGCGCGGCTGGCAGGCGCGATGCAACTGGGCTATGACCGTGCCGTCTGCCTTGCTTCTCTCGTCGCGGACCGGTTGATTGGGATGGTAGGAATGGCATTGGCACTCCCTTTGGGCTTGATCCCCGCCTTTGCTTTGGGAGACGGCGCTTCGCAAGCCATTGCGGTTTCCACGCTTTTCCAAAAAGGTATGGACTTCGCCAAACGCACCCTTGAGTCCCTGTCCATTTGGTTGAAAAGACCGCTGGCATTGACTGGCTCATTGTTATACACCCTGGGGAATCAGGCTTTTATTTACTTCGCCATTTATCTTTTACTGCAAGGCATCGACCACCACGTCCCGTATTGGCTGGTGGCAGGCATGTATACGCTGACATATTTTGTCACGCTCATCCCTATTTCCATCAACGGTCTGGGTGTGCAGGAACTTTCGATGGCATTTCTGCTCGTGCAACTTGGCGGGCTGACCTCCTCCGAGAGCGCCACCATCGCCCTGTTGACGCGGGTTTTATTTATCCTTGCCAGTTTGCCGGGCGCGTTTTTCCTGCCGTCCATTTTGGCGGCGATGAATGAGAAAAAGTCAGTTGAGTAATTAATTCATGGAAAACGTTTCCACGAAAAAATTTTTGCAGGTTTGGTTGTGGGCGCTGACCGTCGTCAGTCTGCTTGCGATTCTCCAGACGATCCAACGCACAGCGGAATTGGAGATCGCGCTTCTGCGCTCCAAGTGGATCGGTTTGGTGGGCGTCTTTGCTTTGTCTGCCGCGCTTGCTGCGTGGCTTTCTTTTTCGTCACTGCTCAATCGCATCGCGGATTGGCTGGATAAACTTGCAACTCAATCGCTGAATCCATTTCGCATCACAGTTTACGTTTCGCTCATTCTCTTTGGCTTTCTTTCCGTTTGGTTTACCCGGCTGTATGTTTTTGGAAGCACGTTGCCACAAGTCATGCCGATCTTTTGGGTGTTCCTCTGGGCGAGCCTCGCGCAGGTGGTTGGTTTGAAAGCGCTTCGCAAATTCGATTGGTACGCTGCCTTTGCTGTTGTTTTGTTGGCACAAGGGTTTATCTATCAGACCTACGGGATTTTTGCGATCACATCTGCAAATCCCTTCTCGATGGGATATTCCGAAGCAGGGCGTCATTACTACGCTTCGATCTTTTTCGCGGAAAAACTATATGGGATGGAACTCCCGCTTCCATTCCTCCACCCGTCGCGGTATCTGCTACTCTCAGTCCCTTTCCTCGCTGATGGTTTGCCGCTGTGGTTCCATCGCTTTTGGCAGGCATTTTTGTGGTTCGGGCTAACGTTGGGCGCGTCGCTTAGCCTTTCCCGTTTCTCACGCACTCGCGGGTGGACTTTTATCCTTTTCGCCCTGTGGGCTTTCCTGTTTTTCTTTCAAGGCGCGGTGTACTATCACCTGCATGTGATGGTGATCTTGGTACTGGCGGGCGTGTCTGTAAAAAGACCAGGGCAATCGCTAATCTTCATCCTGCTCGCTTCGATCTGGGCAGGGATTAGCCGCGTGAACTGGTTTCCTGTCCCGGCGATGCTGGCGATTGCAATTTACATTCTCGAAACGCCGGTCAATGACCGAGGCTGGAAATATTGGCTCACTCCCTTCATTTGGGGCGTGAGTGGACTTGTCGCTGCACTTGTTTCTCAGTTTGTGTACATTCAAATTTCCGGCAACACAGATGTGAGTGCCTTCGGTTCCAGTTTCACTTCTGACTTGATCTGGAGTCGTCTGCTTCCGAATGAAACTTTCCCGATGGGAATCCTGCCGGGGATTTTGCTCGTGTCTGTGCCGCTGTTTTTTGCGTTGTATCAAATGCTGCGCGGAAAGATGTCTGCTCTTCATCCGCTGCGTTGGTTGGCGTTGATTGCCATGCTCGTTGTGTTATTTGTAGGCGGGGCGATTGTCAGCACGAAGATCGGCGGCGGCGGCGATTTGCACAACATGGACGCGTATCTGGTGATGCTGTCGGTGTTGGCTGCGGCTTTCTGGTCCGGACGAGTCTCGGCGGAGTCTGAGGCGAAGCCGATGTGGGGGAAAGTCGGGTGGGGTGCGGTAGCGGCTGGTTTGTTGATTCCGCTTGGGTTTGCGATTCGGCACATCGGCTTTTATCCGTCGTTTGATAGATCTATTGCAGAGAAAGATATTCAACTTTTGCAAGAGTCGCTCGAGACTGGTGGTGAGATTTTGTTCATCACGGAACGTCAACTCATCACGTTTGATGTCATCAACGGCATCACCCTCGTACCGGAATATGAGCAAAGTGAACTGATGGAGATGGCGATGTCGCGCAACCGCCCGTATCTCGAAACGTTCTATGAAGATTTGCGTTTGCGCCGCTTTGCGTTGATCGTTGCCGAAGATCAAAAATTCACGCAGCAAAAAGAAGGTGCGTTCGTGGAAGAAAATGTGGCGTGGGTCCGTTATGTGGGCGCGCCGTTGTTGTGCAATTACAGACCCGTCGTAACGCTGGTGTCGAACAACCTTCAAGTGTTCGAGCCGCGCCCCAGACAGGTCGAATGCAAAGATCCCTTCGTGGAATAACAATGCGTATCCTCACGCTCATTCATGAATTTCCGCCCATTGGCGGTGGCGGTGGCAGAGCCGCGTATGACATCTGTTGTGAACTCGCGGCACGTGGGCATGATGTGACCGTTCTGACAGCGCACATGGACGGTTTGCCGCTCGATGAAAAGCAGGATGGATTCAGGCTCGTGCGGATTCCATCAAAACGAACCGAAGCGTTCACTGCCAGTTTTGAGACGATGCTTTCTTTCGATCTCGCCGGACTGTGGGCTGGTCTGGCGCTTATTCGGCGATTTCGCCCCGACATCATTCATACCCACTTTGCCGTACCGGCGGGTGCCCTTGCGTATGCCTTGTCTCTGTTGACAGGCATACCGTATATTTTGACAGCCCACCTCGGTGATGTGCCGGGCGGCGTGCCCGAAAAGACGGCGCGTTGGTTTCGATGGCTAAAGCCCTTCACCAAGCCAATTTGGAAACGCGCGAAGCAAGTAGTGGCGGTTAGTGAATTTACGCGTCAACTTGCACTGGCGCATTACTCTGTGGATATTCGAGTCATCCCCAATGGCGCAGACTTTACGCATCTGGTCACTGAAACAATTGAGGTAAACAGAATCCCGCGCATCGTTTTTGCGGGGCGTTTTGTCTCACAGAAGAATCCATTGGTAATTGTGCGCGTCTTATCCGCACTCAACGATTTGGATTGGACATGTTCCATGCTGGGAGATGGTCCCATGTTTGAAGAGGTGAAGGCTGAGATCGAAAAACAGGGCATGACCGAACGCTTCCACTTGACGGGATGGGTCACGCCTGCGGATGTGTTGAAAGAATTTTCCCAAAGTGATATTTTGTTTATGCCTTCGTTGTCAGAGGGGTTGCCCGTCGTCGGGGTGGATGCGCTGGTGAAGGGTCTTGCGATTGTTGCCAGTAATATCGGCGGATTCCTCGATTTGGTAGATCCTGAAGAAAATGGCTATCTGATCGAGGTCGAGGATGAGGCGGGTTTTTCATCCGCCTTGCGGGAATTGCTCTCGAACCGCGAGCGGCTTGACCAGTTTCGTCGTGCCAGTTTGGAGAAGGCGAAGGATTTTGATATCGAGAAGATCGTGGATCAGTATGAGGCGATCATGCGGGAGGTTGTATGATGGATAAATTAATCGCATCCGTTGTGGGTGCTCGTCCGCAATTTGTAAAAGCGGCGCCGGTTTCACGTGCGTTGCGGCGGGTTTTTCAAGAAGTGATTATTCATACCGGGCAGCACTATGATTACGGCATGTCGGAAGTTTTTTTCAAAGAAATGGATATGCATCAACCGGATTTCAACCTGGGAGTGGGCGGCGGGGCTCACGGCGACCAAACCGGCAGAATGCTCATTGAGCTGGAAAAGATCTTTATGACGTTAAAACCGGATTGTGTCCTTGTCTATGGAGATACGAACTCCACCTTAGCCGGGGCGCTGGCGGCTGTCAAGTTGGGCATTCCACTCGTGCATGTGGAAGCCGGTCTCAGGTCCTATAACCGATCGATGCCTGAAGAGATTAACCGTGTATTGACCGATCATGTATCCACACTGTTGTTCTGTCCCACCGATGCCGCGGTCTCTAATTTGGCAAATGAGGGGATTATCAACGGCGTCCATCGGGTTGGAGACGTAATGTACGATGCGCTTCTTCATAACCTGGAACTTTCCCGAAAAAATTCCGCCATTCTTCAAAGGTTGGGATTGACAAAAAAGGAGTTCGCCCTGGCAACAGTCCACCGTGCGGCGAATACAGATGATCGTTCTCGAATGCAGGCGCTACTCTCTGCCTTTGGGTCTCTGGACGTCCATGTGGTTTTTCCCGTTCACCCACGGACTCAAAAAATGATGCGGGAGTGGGGGATACCTGCTGAATCCAACGTCAA